>WNGD01000433.1_pt1 | contig 94253 bp, 75 predicted proteins | sample 5400671 | NCBI WGS metagenome assembly WNGD01 (sample SAMN13153369, study PRJNA577476) | soil metagenome | isolation source: 40 cm soil or saprolite under grassland replicate 2 | place: USA:California | collected 2016-06-15 | reverse complement strand
AACCAGTGAGGAATGCGATATACTGCAAATGAGAGGCTATTGACGGCCTCCGGGAAAGCAGTAGCTTTCAGTGAAATTACCAGATATTTCAATAAGGAGCAAGTTATGGCAGAAAATCAGGAAAAGCAAGTGATCGACGCCTTACGCGATGCCAATCAGACCCTTGTGGAGAATCTTATGAGCGCTCAGGAACGCAATCTGAAGTACGCTCAAGGCATATTTGCAAGCACAATTGAGGTACTCAAAAGCAACGTAGCCAGCACGCGTTCCATCCTGGAGAAGCAGCAGGAGACATTGCAGAAGCTATCCCCAGTGTCAGCATCTTCCAGCGATATGGCTGCTTACTCGGATCTTATCCGCCTTCCGCTCACCTCTTTTCAGCAGATGCTCGATCTGCTGGAGACCACTTCACGGGAAGGCTTACAAAACTTTCAGAAGGCAACGGAGAGCTTTGAGCAGGTAACACAACAGGGAATCAAACAATGGCAGGAGGCGGCTCAGCAGATTCAGCGTAACGTACAGAAGCCTGGAAAGTAAGAAAGTTGAAAGCAGACAAGAGGGCTGGGGCTTACGCTCCAGCCTTTCTCTTTATAGGTGATTGAGGGAAATAGAGATACTATAGTTCTGATCCCAAAAAGGTAAGAAGGGTGGCAACCAATAGTTGTCGCCCTCTTTATTATTAAAAGCGTAAACTCCCACCCTCAGGTGGCAGGGCGAGAGAGGTACTCTCACTCAGAGGGGGTATCCCACTTGCGACCATCATTCTCTATGAGCGAATCTGCTTCCGGTGGTCCCCATGTCCCAGCCGGGTAAGGATAGACGGTATCGGGAGACATTTTCGTCCACTCGGAGGTGATGCTATCGATAATACGCCAGGAAGCCTCAATCTCATCACGGCGGATAAAGAGCGTAGAGTCACCAAGCATGCAATCGGCAATCAGTCGCTCATAGGCATCCGGCGATTGAATACCAAACGCGTTGCTATAAGAGAAGCCCATATCCACTGATTCGAGTTGCTGCGCGGCTCCAGGGATTTTCGCACCTATTTTGAGCGCGATGCCCTCATCAGGCTGAATGCGTATGGTCAAACGATTGGGAACCAGCCCTTTTGTCTCTGTAGGAGTGTACATCTGATGAGGCACACGTTTAAACTGGATCGTTACTTCTGTACTACGTGTCGGAAGACGTTTGCCTGTGCGAATGTAAAATGGCACATCTTCCCAGCGCCAGTTCTCGATGAATAGCTTGAGCGCAACATATGTCTCAGTAGTTGAATTGGGACTGATGCCCTTCTCCTGTCTGTAGCCAACGACCGACAGACCATCGATGGTCCCACTGGTATATTGTCCACGTACCACGTGCGTAGCAACATCCTCAGGCTTATATGGATGGATAGCACGTAACACTTTTACTTTCTCGTCGCGAATGGCCTCCGCATCAAAGGCCACAGGTGGCTCCAGAGCAGTGAGGCACAGAACCTGCATAATATGATTTTGCACAATGTCGCGGATAGCGCCGGACGTTTCATAAAACTCCGCCCGCGTGCCTACACCCAGGCTCTCACCTACTAGAATTTGCACATGATCGATATACTTCTGATTCCAGAGCGGCTCAAAAATGCCGTTGGCAAAGCGAAAGGCCAGGATGTTTTGAACCGTCTCTTTGCCCATATAGTGATCAATACGGAAGATTTGATTCTCACGGAAAACGCGTGCCAGGTCGCGATTGAGCTTCTGGGCCGAGATAAGATCATGACCAAAGGGCTTTTCAGTCACAATACGCGTCCAACCCTCACTACTCTCTCCATTATTCGTAGTACGACCACGAGCAAGGCCAGAACCACCCAGATGATAGATGATCGTGGAATCCAGATCGGGTGGTGTTGCCAGGTAAAAGATGCGATTGCCGCCAGTCCCCTTCTCATCATCTAACTTATCCAGCAGATCAGACAGTTTGGTATAGCCCTCACGATCATCGAGGTCGCCCTGACAGTAGAACAGGCGCTGTGCAAAGCTTCTTTGTGCAGCACCATCCAGCTTATCATCGTCTGGCAGATATTTATTGACCGATTCCAGTGCCAGCGCACGCCATTGATCGTCAGTAAATGGGCGACGCGCATACGCTACTATACAGAAACCGTCGGGAAGTGGATGATCATGTGCGAGATGTGCGAGCGTAGGTAGGAGTTTACGTTGGGTAAGATCACCTGTAGCGCCGAAGATAACTACATTGCAGGGGTCTGGCCGATGCCCGTTCTGCCATATAGAGTGCTGCTTTAGCCTGGCTCCAGTTTGAGCATGTTGTGTCATAATACTCTCCTCATCAGAAAATTTTTAGCCTTCCAGATATTGAAACGTACATTCTCGATGCCTGGACGAGTTCTTACAGGTGCGATGACGCGCAAGCTGAGAACATATTGCTATGCGTACACTTACAAACACGCTATTATAGATCACTGGTATACACACGTGCACCCATTTTTATTAGAATCTCATCTTTATATTATAGTAACGTACTGTTACCAGATGTTACACGTTAATAATAGCCTACTCAATCTGGTTACCCGTATACAAACTCACACTACGTCTCAGTATAAAAACATGTTTTAAAAAATATGGACAAGTATAGTCAAATGCAGACTTTTATTCCACCTTTTTAGCCTCTTCCCATTCAGCTTTTCCCCACATGGCAAACTGACCTTAACAAGCTCATCAAGTTATCTTATCCTTACCTTTCAAACTTTGCACATATATGTGCAAAACGAAAAACCGAGCTATTCTTACTCCTGCAAACCTCATATACGCATGTTAATTAAGCGGCGATTAAGCTAGGGTGTATGAATTCGTTGTAGGCAATCAAGCACAGCGATGTCCGCGCGATTGCCAGAAGTCCTCATAGGATCGATTGAGCACGGCAGTACGTAAAGCGAGGACTGCATCCAAGCCAGCAGGCGCCCAACGCATCCCAGAGCGTTTTGTTCGTGTCGAGACAACGGTTTTGCAAGCCGCTTCCGCAATCCCGCTGCCAATGTGCATCCCTTGTGCTCGAAACCTGGGATAGCGCATGCGTTCGGCATTGGTGAGAAAATAAGGGGCTTCTCCATGAGTACAAACGCCCGCATTCTTTTCCTCAGAAGTGAGCAAGCACTGGTAATACTGTCTTTCAAGCGTGATCCTCCCAAACATCGTCAACACCTGCTTCGAGCGATTGGCTACCAGGCGTTGTCGGTGTCCACAACTTCCTTGTCTGCGTGTTGGCTGTCTTTGCTCGTTTTGAGCATAAGTGAGTACTTGCTCTATCATTCCTTTTCCAATCGACAAACTGCTCCTGAGAATCACTTGTTCCAATTCTTTCAAATCCCCCTCTTTGAGCGTTTGCAACTGTTCAACCATCTTCTCGATCTCTTCTTCCGCTCTTTGGACCAGGGCGATTTTCAACGTCTCGTTCGTTTCCATTCGTAGGGGTTCCTCTCTGTTCGTGTTTTTGATTACAGATGAGGATACCCCCTTTTTCTTTGCTTGCCTACAACTTTTTCATACACCCCAAGGTTTATTGACATGTTGACGTACAAAGCCGCTCTGGTTGGTATCCAGGTGGAAGTGCAAGAAGAGAGCTATACCAGCAAAGCCAGCTTTGTGGACCTGGACCCGATCCCTATCTACAAATCCAATAATGAGACAGAACACATCTTTAGCGGGAAGCGGGTTGGGAAGAGAAACCGTTTGTATCGTACAAAATACGGACGCAAGATCTGTGCCGATGTCAACGGCTCATACAACATTCTGCGTAAAAGTAGACCCGATGCCTTCTCGAAGGCAAAGGGAGTAGCGGGCTATGTAGTTCACCCCTTACGGTTATCCGTATAAATCAAACACAACGTGCGGTGTCTCTACAACGCCATACGTTGTGGAACTATATATCAATTCGAAACATTGTGCTCTTTGGGTGGCTAATGGAGTATTCCTGTTGACGCCCTCTCTCCGACGCGTTATGATCAGTATCGGATACTAAAGCGACTTGCACGAATATGCAAGAAAAGATTGCAGACTTTTATTTTTGAAAGGATAACCTGTTATGGCAAAGACAACATCAGATACCATTAGAGGGAACATCGAAATCGTAGATCTGCCAGAAGAACTCACCGAGGGCAAAGGCTTCAATGCATGGCTGCTCATTCCTGTGCTTCTGGCCGCGGCAGTGGGCATCTTCTTCGTTGTAAGTCGTTTCCTCAATAAAGACGAGGAATAACTTATTCTGCCAAAAAGGATCATAGACGCCACGCTACGACGCCTGTGGTCCTTATTTGTTATCTTCGAGTGTATAGCGCAGTACCAGCATATCACGTAAAGCGATACCATTACGCACAATGGGAGGCCGAATATAGCTAAAATAGTCTCGACGTACGTGATCCATACGAAAATCGCACTTCTGATAGAATGCAATAGTCTCAAAAGCAGTATTATCTGTTCCAACGAGCAAAGAGCGTACTCCACGCCCTAGCGCCTCGGCAAGCAACGCTGCCATAATAGCTTTCCCGTACCCATGTCCTCGTAGATCAGCAACGACAGCAATATATTCAATCTCGCTCTCGTCTTCTTGCCAGCGCAACAGAGCGGCTCCAATCATCTTTTCATCGAGCAGGGCTACATAGGCTGTATGGCGCTCATCAGCCACCATAGCACGTACACGCATCTCGTCTTCATCAGCATCTAGCAGGACGGGTATCAGGGCGTCAGTTTCCAAAGCATTCACGGCACGCAGTATAATAGGCATAATAGTATTTTCCCTTTCAGTTGTAATTCAGGAACATGTTAGTACTGTTTCAGTGTCTCCATATATAAATTGCTATGATAGCACATGTGCACGAAATGTGCCTCGTGAATACAAAGGAGACGATATGCCATGCAGAAACAACGAATGTTCTGGCTGACAGGAATATGCAGTATATTCCTTGCTATCTTAGCGGCATGTGGACCACAAGGTTCTGCCAGTTCTGGCCCGACTGTTCCTACAACTCCTGTGAGAGATAACCTCTATGTTCTTGATGGTGCTACGCCAGGTGCAAGCAGTAGTTCAGATCAACATATTGTTGCTTTTCATCCTGGCAACACCACTGCATCTATGACTCTGCCAGCAGGACTGTTCTCCCAGGATCATCAAAGAATCTATAGTGCCGCGCCTCAAAACGGACAGACGACTATTACAATTACCAGTACCCAGACAGGTGCCACGCTTCATACGTTCACTATCGCAGGCACCTACTCAACAGCAGGCACACCCTACACCACTTCGGACCTGACACAGGATGGGAGGTGGCTGGCTTTGCGTGCTTCAGATCAGGCAGGAGGAACGATTGCGCTTGTTGATACTCAGGCAGGAAAGCTCACTAAGACGCTCAATCTGGATAAGAGCTTCTACCTGGACGCGATCTCCCCCGATGGAAGTACTATCTTTTTGCTCCAGTATCTTACTGGCCAGGCCGGGCGCTACTATGTACGCTCCTACGACGTAAGTGCAAATCATCTCGACGATGGGATTATTGCAGACAAAGATGAAATCAACGATCCCCGCATGGTCGGTTCTGCACTGACACGCCTGGTGGCAAAAGACGGCAAATTTGCATATACGCTGTACATTGACACAACACGCAATATCGCCTTTGTACACATGCTGCCGCTTATCCAGGGAAACAATCTACCGTATCCACCCTACTTCGCACGCTGCCTGGATCTGCCGGTGGGTAAAACGGCTGATCTGTTGCGCTACTATACGATGGCTTTATCCAGCGATGGATCGACACTCTATGCAGTTAATGGAGCGTTGGGCATAGTCGCTGATATTGGACTGACAGAGACTGTTGTCGATTCACAGGTTCGTCTCAGCCGACATTTTGATCCTGGGCAGATTGATCCAGCCAGCAACGGAGACACACAACCACTTTATAATGGTGCAACACTCTCTCCTGACAACAGGACGCTGTACTTTGCTGGAGTGCGAGGGATCTGGTCCATGCGCACAAACGACTTCCAGTTAGAGAAAAGTTATATGGCGCAACAGGCATTTACAGGCATTGCCCTCAGTACTGATGGTCGCACCCTCTATGCAGTTCATCCACAGGATGGTATAACCTTTGTTGATGTTACATCGGGACAGGCAAGACAGGTAACACAAAGTTCAGTACGTAATCCCTGGGGAATTGTATGGGTAGCAGGTTAAAGTAATGAGTGCACATATTCTTATTGTCGATGATGAAAGCCACGTCACCAATGCATTGCGGCGCACGCTCGCTTATGAGGGTTACCGGATTTCTACGGCGGTAGATGGTGAGAGCGCCCTGGCGCTTGCACGCACAAAGCCGCCTGACCTGGTCATCCTCGACCTGATGCTACCAGGAATAAATGGCCTGGAAGTATGTCGAAGATTAAGAGCGGCAGGCGAAGGAGTAGCAGTACTTATGTTGACGGCACGAGATACAGTAGCTGATCGTGTGCTAGGCCTGGAAACAGGCGCGGATGACTATCTGATCAAGCCGTTCGCACTTGAGGAGTTACTTGCACGCATCAAAGCATTGCTACGACGAAGTACTCCCTCAGAGGTTAGTCGTGAGGTACTTTGTTTTGAAGATCTCGAACTGGATACGGCTACGCGACAGGCAAAACGCGATGAGCGTGTTATCGATTTAAGCACGACGGAATACGAATTGCTGGCATTGTTCCTGCGCAATCCACGTGTTGTGCTAACACGTGGATTGCTGATGGAGCGTATCTGGGGCAACGATTTCGAGGGTGGCCCTAATGTTTTAGAGGTTTATATTGGTCACCTGCGCAACAAATTAGAACAACAAGGGGAGAGAAGGCTCATACAGACTGTGCGTGGGGCGGGTTATGTCTTGCGCATCCTGGAACAGGAGAGGTGATCCAGCATGTATATTCCACTCCCACTGCGCCTGACGCTGTTTTATGCTCTTATATTAGGAGTAGCACTGGGAGTTTTTGGCACTATTGTCTACAACCAGGCAGAACAACGAGCGTATGCCGATCTTAAAGAGACATTGAGCAGTCGAGCGGCGAGCATGCGCCTGGGAAAAGATGTGATGGCTTCTGAAGCCATCCCTGATAACCGGCTTCCTATCATTTTACCGAGCGTGGATGGATTACAAAGCAGCAGTGTAGCGATAGAAGTGCTGGATAACCAGCTACATCTGCTGGCAACGACAACAAATACGCAAACTACTTCTTTGGGGACTGGCGTGAATATTCAGGAGAGCAGTCCGGTCCCCTGGGATGCACTGGCAGCCCACCAGGTCCTGGCATTACCACCAGCGAGCAAACCTGTCAAGTACAACGAAGAGACCAATAAGTACAGCACCATCACCTATCAGAATCAGCGCTTTCTCGTTTACACTTTACTTAACAATGATATGGAGCAACAACACGTTATTCAGACCGCAAGTCCGCTGGCACCGATAGAACAATCGCTCGCTGATCTACGTGGGCTGCTCTTGCGTGGGGCGGCGCTGGTGCTGATACTCGCACTGGTAGGCGGATGGTTGATAAGCTGGGGCGTGCTCAGCGCAGTACAGCGTATGACGAGAACAGCACGGGTTATCAGTACATCGCGAGACTTCAGCAAACGCGTGCCGGACAATACAAAGACGGGACGCGATGAACTTGCTACTCTGGCAGCAACCTTTAATGAGATGCTTACTAGCCTGGAGGAAGTCTACCAGCGCCAGCAGAGATTCGTCGCCGATGCCTCGCACGAATTGCGCGCTCCTATCACCTCTATTCGCTGCAACCTGGATCTGCTTGCTAAAGCTCCTGATCTGCCGCAGGAAGAAGTCCAGGATGCACTGGCGGACGCGCGTGCCGAAGCTGAACGTATGGGTCGTCTCGTCAATGACCTCTTGCAGCTTGCACATGCTGATGCAACGAAGCAGCCAGATGGTACGCATACAAATGCCTCTATGCAAATTCAGCAACAGAAACAAAGAGTTGACCTGGACAGTTTATTGCTCGATGTTTTCCGGCAATACCGTCCACTTGAGGAGAACATGCAGGATGAAACAACATATCGTGGACCGCGCCTGATCTTACAGAATATTGCGCCTGCTCAGGTCTATGGCGATCAAGATCAACTCAAACAGGTGCTGGTAGCACTGCTCGATAATGCGCTCAAATACACTCCTGAGGAGGGTCATATCTCACTTTCGTTAACAGTTGTCGATCATGATGCAACAGTGAAAGTCAGTGATACGGGTATTGGAATCGCAGAAGAAGATCTGCCACATATTTTTGAGCGGTTCTACCGGGCCAATCGTGCACGCCCACGAGATCGCGGTGGGAGTGGTCTGGGATTGGCAATTGTGCAGAGTATTGTGCAGGAGCATCGTGGCACTGTCGCAGTAGATAGTACACCAGAAAAAGGGAGTACGTTTACGCTACGTATTCCTACAATATAAAGAAGGTCCATAGAGTTTATTCCATTTTACTGAGACTATTGAGTATAATTCTTCTTCAACCCTATAGCTCAAGACTTCAGCAAAATCACAATCCTCGTGCTTGTATGAAATAAACACATGCTTATCCACTTTTCTCTCCTACAGAACGCTCGAGTTAGAGACAAAGCACGAGTTTATAATAGCATAAAAAGCTCTATATACCTATCCAATTATGCTTATTATCAGGACGGTTGCAAAGTTCCCGTAGAGGCATGCCTTGCGTGTGCCTCGTGGCCTGCTTGTCCTCGGCCCACGCACTCGGCACACGCAAGGCATGCCTCTACGGACCCAGAGCACCGACTTTTGGATAGCACTGGCTTATTATCAATAAGGAGCCGCTTATTGAGCGCTCCTCCCCCCATCTATAGCGAGAACCTGCCCGGTAATATAGCTGGCAGCGTCAGAAGCCAGGAAGAGAACAGCAGGAGCCAGTTCACCTGGTTGTCCGATACGCTTCATAGGCATGGCATCGGCAACTACAGCTTCGGCACGATCAAGGATAGCTTCGGTCATTCGCGTTCTAAACATGCCGGGTGCGATAGCATTGACGCGGATACCACGTACTGCCCACTCGACAGCCAGTGAGCGTGTGAGATTAATTACGGCGGCCTTACTGGCATTGTAACCGATGGTATTGAGCTGCGCACCGCTCAGGCCCGCTACGGAGGCCACATTGACGATTGCACCCTTCTTGCGCTCAAGCATGCGGCGTCCTACAGCCTGTGACATCAGGAACGTACCAGTGATATTCGCCTCTAGCACCTGACTCCAGCGCTCCAACGGCATCTGCTCGGCAGGGGCGCCCCAGGTTAAGCCAGCATTGTTGACCAGGATATCGATTTTTCCATACTTCTCGATACACTGCTGCACAGTGCGTTCGACGGAAGCAGCATCAGCAACGTCACAGACAGCCGTATGCACCGTTACACCTTGTCCTTGAAGAGCGCGCTCCGCCTCAGTGAGCCACTGTTCTCGACGAGCAGTAATGACGACACTTGCACCGGCAGTACCGAATGCCTGGGCAATCTCAAAACCCAGACCACGCGATCCACCCGTCACCATCACAACGTCATTGGAAAAATCGAAGATAGCAGTACCCATCTGAACTCCTCGTTCCTGTCTCTCGACAAAAATTTATGTTTCCCTCTATACTACCACCACAAGAAAGCCCTTCTTCAGTTTGCATAGAGGATTATCATAGTGCTATGATCACAACAACAATATGTTCCCTTGTTAGCGACAAGGAGTGTCTTTTGATGGTTACGAAGAACACAGCCATACAATTTCATATTGGTACTGATGATCGGCGTCGTTTAGAGGGTCTGCCCTGGCAATTTCCATTGGAAGAGTGGTTGAACCACGGCGTCCAGTTGTTGCTTGTTCGTCGAGGTGAGTCTCGTCACCCGGTAATTTTCGTGGAGAGCGAGGGAGTGCGCTATGCAATCAAGGAGACGACACCACGCATGGCCGAGCGTGAAATACGCAACTTACACGAGATCGAGCGGCGCGGCATCCCGGCACTCAGTCCTGTAGGGAGCGTGATTGTACCGGCGCCTCCTATTCCACTCGATGCGCCTCAGATCGGAGGAGCCAGACAATATATCAGCGGGGATCGCGGCTACACCATCACGCGACTGGCTCCACGCGTCGTACCACATGTAATCCTCTATCGCCTTCCACTCAACAAGCGCACCAAGCAACGCTTGCTTTCAGCAGTAGCGGTATTAATGGTCGAATTGCACGAGCATGGAGTGTACTGGGGCGATCCCTCGCTCGCCAATGTATTGATCCGCATTGATGGAAGACGCATCCTGGCAATTATGGCCGATGCAGAGACCTCAGAACTCTTTCCTGGACCGATCAGCGAAGGTTTGCGCGAACAAGATATGGCTCTCTTCGGTGAATCGCTCGCCTGGCAGGCTGAAGATTTACGTCAGGCGCGTGGTCTACCCGAAGACGTGCAGGTTCTGGATGATAAAGATTTTAGCTACTTTGAGCAACGCTATCATGCGCTCAGGAAAGAACATGCACGCATAGCGGACTCGACAGGTTTTGGCACCGTCTACCAGGCGCAACAGTTTGTGCAAGGACTCAATCACCTGGGCTTCTCTCTACTCAACATGACGGGGCAGACCCTGCATCATGTCGCCACCGTCCTTCCCGGCTGGTATCAGCGCCGCATTTACCAGTTGCTGCATATTCATGTGCCACGTATCTATGCGCGTCGCTTCTATAATATGATCCTTGGTCACCAGGCAATTATGAGCGAACAAGAGAAGCGCGATGTCAGCATAGAAGAAGCTGCGCAGGACTGGTATACACGCTACCATGTTCCTGCCCTACTACTATTGCGAAGACATCTGACGAGCGACCAGGACCCGATGCAGGCATACTTCGCCGTCATGCAACACAAATGGGACATGAGCAAAAAAGCCGGGTATGAAGTCCCATTGGAAGAGGCGATACTGGATTGGTCGATGCAGAGGGCGGATACAGGCAAGCTTGGTTCTGTTGATCCGGCCTCAGTTGCTACCTGGTGGCGTGAGCGTCAACCTGTAGCAAACGCGTTAGAGCCTCCACTGCTGGGAAGTGAGGAACTGGAACCCCTTGTCTCGACAGGAGAGAAACCACTTGTGCGACTTCAGCAACCAGAGCTAGAACAGAAGTTGCCAGAGATACTGGAAAAAGGTAAGCAGGACGAAGAGTAGTGGAGCGGATTAGCAAGGATCAGTTATAACTGAGCCGTGCAATGGGCTAGAATTTGTATCCGCTTGCCATGTGGCTTCATATAGATGACCTCAAAAAATGTGGGTCATTGTCAGGGCGACCGCAAGGGTCGCCCCTACGAAGGAGGTTAGTGGTCTCCCGTAGGGGCGACCCTTGCGGTCGCCCTGCGAGCCGTTTCAACGAAGAAGATTATTCTTCCTCGTCAGTTCCTAACACCTCTTCTTCCTCTACCTCCTCAGCACTCTCGATCTCACCGGCCTTGAAGCTGACGATGTTGCCACGGATCTGCTCCTCGATGGCGGATGCGACATCGCTGTTCTGGCGCAGGAACTCTTTGGCGTTCTCACGACCCTGGCCAAGACGGATATCTCCGATAGTAAACCAGGCACCGCTCTTCTTGACCAGGCCCATTTCCAGACCCAGATCGATCAAACCGCCCTCGCGAGAAATACCCTCGCTATACATAATATCGAACTCGGCAGACTTGAATGGAGGTGCAACCTTATTCTTTACTACGCGCACGCGGGTACGGTTGCCCATGACATCCTGCCCCTGCTTAATTGAGTCGGTACGGCGAATATCGAGGCGCACGGATGCGTAGAACTTGAGGGCCTTACCACCGGCAGTCACTTCCGGGTTGCCAAACATAACGCCAACCTTCTCACGAAGCTGGTTTGTGAAGACGACAGAAGTATTGGAGGTACTGATAGCGCCTGTTAGCTTACGCATAGCCTGGCTCATCAAGCGAGCCTGTAGACCGACGTGAGAGTCACCCATCTCGCCTTCGATTTCAGCGCGTGGCACCAGGGCTGCAACCGAGTCAATAACCACGACATCGATTGCGTTACTGCGTACGAGCGAGTCCACAATCTCCAGCGCCTGCTCGCCAGTATCTGGTTGAGAGATGAGCAGGTTGTTGGTATCGACGCCACAACGGGCGGCGTAGACGGGATCAAGCGCATGTTCCGCATCGACGAAAGCAGCATAGCCACCTGCACGCTGCACGCTGGCGATAATGTGTTGACAGAGTGTTGTCTTACCAGAAGCCTCGGGACCATAGATCTCGGTAATACGTCCACGTGGGATACCACCGACACCCAGAGCCAGGTCCAGGGCAATTGAGCCTGTAGGGATAGCTTCAACCTGAACCTTCGCGGCCTCTCCCAGTTTCATGATCGCGCCCTTACCAAAGCGTCGTTCGATCTGTGAAAGAGCCAGGTCAATAGCCTTTTCACGCTCACTCATAGCTGCATTGGTGGTACCATTACGATCTACCGAGGCCTTTTCTTTTTTACTCATTGGCATTTCTTTAACACAGGGCGTGGGGTTAAGATTGGCTTGCAACCGTCCTGTTTTACCACCACCCCGCATTCCTCCTTTTGCGACGCACTCGCTCAAAGCGTTTGCAATTGTCAATCAACTCTTGTTTTGCGCATGGCAAAGTAGATACAATGTGTGTTGTTCGCCATGCGTCTTACTCTTACACACATCTATTCTCTGGCAAGGACAAAAACCGGAAATCGGTAAGAAGGGAAATAGATATCGAAAACGCTCTCCCCGGCTATTTCCCGAAAGTAGAACAAGGGTACCATAAGTACAGCCACATGTCAAGCAAAACCTGACATTTTGTATCATTGGTGGGGGATGCGGGTTTGTAAGCTGCGGGATGGTGAACCACGGGCTTGTAAACCGCGCCCCTACCAGTAAACCACGTTTTACAGATCGCGTCGGCCCTCGATCGCCCGGCTGAGTGTGCCTTCATCGGCATATTCCAGGTCTCCCCCAATTGGTAGACCGCGTGCCAATGATGTCATACGTAGAGCTGGCAGATTGAGCTTTTCCTTGATATCTTTTTTGATAGAATCAGCAGTATAGTCACCCTCGAAGCCTGGATTTGTAGCGAGAATGACTTCGCGGATCTTGCCGCTTTCAAGCCGCCTCAAGAGTTCATCGATACGTATATCTTTATGACCGACGCCATTCATCGGTGAGAGCGCACCATGCAACACATGATAGAGTCCTTTATAAGCGCCTGTCTTCTCCAGGGCAAGCACATCGAGCGGTTCCTCTACCACGCAGATTACCTCCTGGTCACGGCTGGGATTACTACAGATTGGACACGGATCGGTCTCTGTAATATTGAAACAGCGCGAACAAAAGATAATACTCTCTTTAACGCGCATAATCGCTTCGGCCAGGCGTCGTGCCTGGTCATTGGGACTGCGTAAAATGAAAAAGGCCAGGCGTTGTGCAGTCTTCACGCCGACACCTGGCAGCTTCGAAAACTCTTCGATCAAAGCTGCCACAGGCGGTGCAATATCGCTCATTTTTTAGAATAGTCCAGGTATCTTCATGCCGCCAGTAGCGCTGCTGACAAGCTTCTGCTGCGCATCGGTTGCTTTATCAAAAGCATCTTTAGCAGCCGCCTTCACCATCACCTCTAGCTCGACAATATCTTCCGCATTAAAGGCTTCGGGATCAATCTTGACATCCGTGATTTCAAACTTTCCGCTCATCTTAATCGTCACTGCGCCGCCGCCAGCGGTTCCAGTGAATATAGTGGCTTCCAGTTCTTCCTGCATCTTGACTAATTTCTGCTGCATCTTCTGCATCTCACGCATGTTAAAACCCATGACAATTGCATCTCCTTACTTCAACTGAATATCTTTGATTTCTGCTTTGAACATCCGCACAACTTCCTGGACGACCGGGTCACTTTTCGCCTTTTTCGCAACGGTCTCCTGGCGCGTTGTACCACCCTGCGAGCTATCCGAAGTTTGAGCGGCATTCACTGACATTGTACTACTAGTATTCTCTCTCACAACATCGTTTCTGGCAAGTGGTAGTGAGGAACTTGCGCTGGAAGTTGGGATAGAAGGGCCACCTGAAGCTGGTGGTTCCTGCTTTTGTGGAGCAGGCTTAGGAGGCGCAGGTGAAGCTGGTCGTTCAAGATGGGCCGATTGAAGAGGCGGTAACGTCATAGCCGCGTTGGCTGAACGACTACTGGCGTTGGACATGGCAGGAGGTGGGATCACCACAGATCCAGCGGAACTCCCAGGTGGCAGCAAGCGCACGCGGCACTCCTGTTGCAACTCAATCTTTAGAGCCCACTCGACTGTATCATGATCTTCTTGCTTTTGCAGGGCAGTATAATGGAACGCGGCATTCGCCATGAGAACCACAACAGGAAGTCCCTGCATTGCCTCTACACGTACAATAGTGTATCCATTCAGGACCGCTGCTATGCGGGCACCGCCTTTCCGCGTCTTCACACGCCTCTTCACATACTCCCACTTCTCTTTCACATCTGCCAGGGATAGTGTCAGTACCAGGGCGCTATCCTTCTGTTCAGAAACAGCTTCACGCGGCGCTTCTACATGCTCAACTGGTATGCTGGCTGTAGGAGTTGCAGCCGGTGATGCCACGGACGCAAATTCTTCCTCTTCCTCCTCGTTGTATGACAACGAATCCCACTCAGGCAATTCTTCGGGGGCATCATTGCGTGGCGTGGATTGTACAGCCATGGGAGGCGATGACGCTGGTGGTTCCTGGCGCACCGCAGGTTGCGGGATCTGAACCGGCGCAGAAACGTTTGAAGCATGTGCTGGCTCCGGCATAGGTGCCGGACGCATCTGTACAGGAGGTGCAGATACAGATGGAGTTGCTGTTACTGCCTGTCCCCCTTGCACGCTGCGATGCAGTTCCAGGCAAGCGAGCAGCGCCAGTTCCAGGCCGAGCTGTGGTGTACCTTGATTTTTCTGTACTAGATCATTCTGAGCAAAGATACGAGCGCATGCGGTCAGCTCCTCCAGAGCAAACAACTGTGCCGTCTGTTTGATCTCGTACACTTCATCTTCCGTGCCATCGATAATGGCGGCGATATTAGCTCCTGCTTTTGCCAGCATCATCGCGCGCCAGAACTCCGCGACCTGGGCGTTGACCTGGCGCAGATCGGCACCAGCCTCAACGAGTTCATTAATCAGGTGCAATCCGTTGGCGCTATCTAAATGAGCGATATGCAGAATGAATTTCTGAATAGCACGCGGATCAGCCACGCCGAGCATGATCTGTACCTGTGCTAACGAGACATGCTGCCCCGCATAGGCAATCGCCTGGTCTAGTAGACTCAAAGCATCGCGCATACCACCTGCCGCAGCCCTGGCAATTAACTCGGCAGCTCCACGATCCAACTCGATCTGTTCCTGTTCAGCAACAAAGTTGAGATGATCAACAATCTGCTGTGTGGTGATGCGTTTGAAATCGAAGCGCTGGCAACGCGAGAGTACTGTGGGCAACATTTTATGTACATCAGTGGTCGCCATTACAAAGATGGCATGTGGCGGCGGCTCCTCCAGTGTCTTAAGTAATGCATTGAAGGCTTCGGTAGTGAGCATATGCGCCTCATCAAGGATATAGACCTTGTACTTACCTGTAGTGGGCGGCATCATAACCTTCTCGCGCAAGTCACGGATACTGTCGATACCGCGATTGGAGGCCGCATCGATCTCAATCACATTAAATGAATTGCCCGCAGTAATCTCGCGACACTGCTCACATATGTTGCAAGGTTCGCCATTTTTAGCGTCTGGGCAATTAATCGTCTTAGCGAGGAGACGTGCAATACTGGTCTTCCCGGTTCCACGCGGTCCAGTAAAGAGGTAGGCATGGGCCAGTTTGCCATCCCTGAGCGCATTTTTTAGCGTGCGGATGACAGGTTCCTGACCGACCATGTCAGAAAAAGTTTGCGAGCGCCATTTACGATAGAGTGATTGTGAGGCCATTCAAACAACTCCCGCCTATGCTATCCTCATGACGGGCCACAACCGACCCCAGACGAAAGTAGAAAAAGACAGTAGAAAACCGATTTTCGCCCGGTCCTGCCGGTCAGCGTAACCAGGCAACCCTGCGGCACCCAGAGAGGTCTGTTTACCGTTGCTTCTTCACAGTCCTGGCGGGGTTCACAAACATCTGCCGCGCAGGACCCGATTACGCCGACCGACAGGACCGGAAGAAAACCGGCCCGTCCCACTTGAACATTCTTTCCTCGCGGAACGTGTTCATTATACTCCTCCCCAGTGGGCCTGTCAAGACATATATTTCCCAATCAGGAGGCTATATTTCTCTTTTGCCTCGGCTGGAATAGCTGCACGATCCGTGATAATGGAGGTTGCCAGTGCATTTGCACAATCACAGTTCAGATGAGAACGATCGGCAGGAATTTTTTGCGCGACCTCCTTGAGGATACGTTGTGCGTTGGCAACATTGGCGCTGAGATTCCCAATCACCATCTCGACCGTTACAGCTTCTTCGGTTTCGTGCCAGCTATCATAGTCGGTGGCGCAGGCAATCATGGCGTAACACAACTCAGCCTCGCGTGCCAGTTTTGCCTCTGGGAGAGCGGTCATACCGATAATGTCCATACCCAGTTGGCGGTAGACCTTCGACTCGGCTTTGGTGGAGAAAAGCGGTCCTTCCATACATACATAGGTACCACCTTTATGAACTTTGACGTTCGGCAGTCCCTGTGCAGAGTCAAGCAAGAGTTTGCTCAGCGTGGGACAGAAAGGTTCGGCGAAGGTGCAATGCACAACGATGCCTTGCTCAAAGAAACTATTGACGCGGCTTCTGGTGCGATCAAACAACTGGTCGGGAATGATGAGATCTCGTGGCGCAATATCAGCGCGCAGGCTGCCGACCGCGCTGACAGAGATCACCCACTCCACGCCCAGGCTTTTCAGCGCCCAGATATTAGCGCGAACCGGAATCTCGCTCGGGCTGATACGATGACCACGCCCATGACGCGGCAGAAAGGCCATAGATACACCGGAGACGTTCCCGATCGTAATCACATCGCCTGGATCTCCGAAGGGAGTATGGACAGAGACTTCTTCCACCTCCGTCATTTGTTCCATACGATAGAGACCACTACCACCGATCACGCCGATAGTTGCCTGTGGCATGCATCAGACCTCCTTATGATAGACATAATGAGATAAGTGGGCGCACATGTACGCCCTTAAGCCTTGATCCTGATATAGTGTCGCTTCCCCACTTTGAGGATAGCGCCATCAACAGCAGGCAGTACAAAATCGAAATCGCTAATGCGCTCCGCATCGCCAGACTCGCCAGTGGGGAACCAGGAAACGCCACCTTGCTTAATCAGTTCCCTGGCCTTGTTATTGCTCGCGGCCAGCTTTGCATTGACCATCACTTCGACAATATTTTTAGGCTCGCTCATATGATAGTCAGGAATATCGGTTGGCAGCTTGCGTTCAGAGAATTGGCGGATAAACGCCTCCTCAGCCTGCTGAGCGGCAATCACATTATGAAACTCGGTCACGATCTCGCGTGCCATGCGGCGCTTGACATCTCTTGGATTGAGTGTGCCCTCTGCCATCTTGCGATCGAACTCGTCCAGTTCGGCCTCGTCGACATCGGTTAGTGCCTCAAAGTACGAACGCATAGCCTCATCAGGCAGTGACATCAGCTTGCCGTACATATCATTGGCGGGAGTAGTGATCGCGATGTAGTTATCCAGCGATTTGCCCATCTTCTTGACGCCATCCAGGCCCACGATCAGGTTGACCGTCAGGATCTGCTGTGGTGGCTGGCCGAAGATCGGCTGTAATTCACGTCCAACCAGCAGGTTAAAGGTCTGATCGGTACCACCGATCTCGACATCAGCACGCAAAGCTACAGAGTCATACCCTTGCAGAAGAGGATACATAAATTCTGCAAGGTAGATCTCGACGCCACTCTTGTAGCGTTTGGAGAAATCGTCGCGCTCCAGCATCTGCGCGACCGTTTTGTAGCCAAGCAGTTTGATAGCATCAGCCAGGGAAAACGTGTCAAACCACTCGCTCTGCCTGTGTACCTCGGTCTGTTCGCGATCCACAATTCTAAAGAACTGGTCGAGATAGGTAGCGGCATTTGAGTTTACCTGCTCGGCAGTTAATGATTTGCGTGCCTCAGTCCTGTCGCTGGGATCGCCCAGGCGTGCCGTCCAGTCGCCAATCACGACAACGGTCTTATGTCCCAGACGCTGGAACTGACGCAGCTTACGGAAAACGACGGCGTGGCCGATCGTCAGGTCGTAGTGGGTTGGATCAACCCCGAGCTTCACGCGCAGCGGCTCACCCTTATTGCCCTCCACCAGCAAGCGACGCAGATCAGCCTCTTTCTCGACTTGAGCAACGCCGCGTGTCAGCAGGTAGTCTATATCTTTAGATGTTGGTTGTGGTTTTACCGTCACCTCGCACCTCCCAGATTGCTTATTTCGTGTCATTGGAGGCATTGTAGCAGAATATGAGGCAGCCGTCGAGAGGACAGCTTTATCTCTCCCCGTGCTGGCTTTATTGGTGGTCGAGGTGTAGCTGCTAATCTGTATGAGACGGCTGAGGGCTTTACATTACAGATCCCAATGCCCGGCGTGCATCCCGACGATGTAGAGATCACGGCTCAGCAGGACACGTTGAGCCTGAAGTGGCAGACAAAGGTCGATATTCCAGAGGGTGCGACCGTACATTGGAGTGGCTTCCAGTCAGGACAGTACCAGCAGACATTCTCGTTGCCTGCACCAATCAACTCTGAAGGTGCCGAGGCCCACTACAACGATGGCATTCTGACCCTTCATCTGCCTAAGGCCGAGCATGCGAAGGCTCGCACAGTAAGGGTGAACGCGAAGTAGTGGAACGTGGCGTCATTGTCAAGGACAAGCACTAAAACAGGCAAGAAACCTGGTCTCTTTTCGAGAATAAGAGACCAGGCACTATTCAAGCGGCAACCATTGGCGGGGGAATTGGTTCTCCTGCCTTTTTCGCATCCTCAATCCAGAGTTCGATAACATCAAGGGCATTCTCGACGGCTTCCTTATAGGTTCTACCGTGCGTCTTGCATCCCGGAAGTTCAGGAACATTAACAACATAGATATTGTCTCTTGTATCCCATTGGATAACCATTGAATAGTGTTCAGGATTCATAGGTCTTCACCAACCTTTCTTAGAGCTTCTCGTTCGATAGAATAGAGCTTAACACATCATATGTGAACTGTATATTCTTCAAAATAGGTATATTGAGGTATTGATGGCACTCATCCTCAGATTGAGAATAAAAAGCACACTAAGGTCTTTCAGCAAGCGAACATCACTCCTCATTTCACAAACATAAAATAAAGAGGTACAATAAGGGCCAGGGATTTTTATAGCTGGTGGAGAGAAAGAATTTTTATGGAGCATCCATTACTTGAACAACTACGTCAGCGCCCGGTATTATGCGATGGAGCGATGGGGACACTGCTCTATGCGCGTGGCGTGGCGTATGAACAGTGTTTTGATGCATTAAACCTGACACAGCCGGAGCTTATTCAGGGCATTCATAGCGAATATATTAGCGCTGGTGCCCAGATTATTGAGACGAACACATTTGGAGCAAACCAGGCAAAGCTTGAGGCTCATAATTTGAGCGAGCGCGTGCGCGCTATTAATATACGTGCGGTCAAGCTGGCACGCGAGGCACGTGAGATCTCAGGACGGCCAGTTTTTATTGCGGGAGCCGTTGGCCCAAGCGGTCGTCCACTTCAGGCACCAGATGAACAACGCCTGAGCGAACTACGCACCATCTTCCGTGAGCAGATCGAAGCCCTGCAGACGGGCGGCGTTGATCTGCTGATTCTCGAAACCTTTTCCAGCCTGGCAGAGTTGCGACAGGCTGTGCTGGCGGCGAAAGAAGTTGGTGGGCTTCCGATAGTAGCGCAGATGAGCTTCTATGAGGATGGTCATACACTCTCAGGGCGTTCAGCGACGCGAGTTGCGGCTGTACTCGGAGATCTCGGCATCGACGTAATCGGCGCGAACTGCAGTGTGGGACCGGCTGCAACGCTGGATGTGCTGGAAGAGATGATCGCGGCAAGTAAACAACAGGCAGATATCTATAAGATGCCACTCCCGTTTTTCTCTGCACAACCCAATGCGGGCGTGCCACGGCGTATCGATAATCGTTTCTTCTATGTCTCAACGCCCGATTACTTCGCGGACTATGCGTTGCGCTTCGCCAAAGCAGGCGTACATCTGGTTGGCGGTTGTTGTGGTACCACTCCGCGCCATATCGCCGCCATGCGTCAGGCGCTGGACAGCTATTATGGTGATACGCAACCAGCAGATGTAAAAAGCAGAGAGAACGAGCAAGTAAGACCTCCTGTGACCATCAATAGCAAGGCGACTATTACACGCCTGATCGAGGAAGAGATTATCCTGCCTCAACAGGGTTCAAAGACCAGGCTACAAGAAAAACTAGAGGCGAAAGAGTTTGTGGTCAGCGTTGAGCTTGACCCTCCCAAGGGCCTCAATCCGCGCAAAATCCTTGAGGGCGCAGTCGTCCTACAAAAGGCGGGCGTTGATTTTATTAATATCGCCGATAGCCCCATGGCACGTGTACGTATGAGTTGTATGGCTCTGGCACGTTTGCTTCAGGATCACCTGGGCATTGAGACAATCATTCACTTTACGACACGCGACCGCAACCTGATGGCATTACAGTCTGAGTTATTAGGAGCGCACGCGCTGGGTATTCGCAACGTTCTGGCCCTGACAGGCGATCCATTGCATGTAGGCGATTATCCCAATACCACCGGTGTGTGGGACGTGGACTCGGTTGGATTGATTCGGGTCATCAAGAGTATGAACGAAGGCCATGACGCGGCAGGTTCATCGATTGGTGCCCAGGCATCGTTTCATATCGGTTGCGCTCTGAACCTGAATATGACTGATGAAGAGACGGAACGAGAAATCGAGAAGTACCGCAGTAAGGTTGAAGCTGGTGCTCACTTTATCATGACCCAGCCAATCTATGAGCTGGCACCGCTGGAACGCTTCTTAAAGCAAGCCGGGCAACCCCCAATCCCAATGATCCTGGGTTGCATTCCACTGCATAGCTCGCGCCACGCTGAATACTTACATAACGAAGTGCCCGGCATTACGATTCCAGATGATGTGCGGGCACGTATGAAAGCAGCAGGCGACCGTGGGCACGAGGAAGGACTAAAAACGGCACAAGAATTGCTTGCTGAGGCACGGAGCATGGTGCAGGGAGTTTACTTGATGCCATCGTATGGACGCTATGATATTGTGAGCGAATTGACGAAGACCTTGCAGTCAAAACAGACTGTTTAATGAGTCGAGCCCCTCCCAGGGCGACCGACGGCCGTTTCCTCTGTCGTAGGGGCGGGGCTTGCCTCCGCCCTGGGAACCTACAGCCACTTATTTTCAATTGCTTGCGCAACTACGCACGCATAAATAGCACCTTGAATACCTGTACGACGATACTTCTCCCGGCAGCCAGAGAGAACAAGCAGCGCGATATCACGCAGGTTCTGGCGTTTGCTATAGACCGACATGCGTAACAGACACTCAGCAGCGATGGCATTCTCGGTAAGCGGCTGCTCGCGCAATAACAGGCGTCCAGGTGCTTCCTCATCTAGCGGATAATCATAAAAGAGTCCGCTCTGCTCGTCGAGCAATTCCTGACAGGCAAAGTGCATCAAAGCAATCGCCGTCTCCAGATAATATTTGCGCCCATGCAATTCATAGGCATCGAGTAGAGCGCGCGTCAGCCAGACCTGGTCGGCCAGTTGTCCTGGTAAACCTGGATATCCATCGATTGAATAATGATACATACAACCATTACGATGCATCATGTGTTCACATAAGCAGTCCAGAGCACGTAACGCCATCGTTTCTAGCGAGGGATAGTGTAGCACTTTTGCAGCGAGCAGGTATGACGAGATCATGCGAGCATTCCATGCTGTATAGATAGTTATATCGATATGTGGGGCCTGGCGCGATGCCCGCGAATAAGGGCCAGGCTCATAATACTCCTCATCGGCGCTCTGACTGCTACTAAAGATACCTACTTCCGGTTGCCAGAGTGTATTGTTGATATAGAGAATAAGACGCCTGGCCAGGTCGCGCCATTCTTGCTCCTGTGTCTCTTGCGCTGTCAGTAGGAGGAGGCGAAGAAGCGCGGCATTCTCTTCGAGCATCTTCTCGGTATGCGGTGTACTCCAATCGCTTGCCGCCGAGTAACGGAAGAAACCACCAGCTTCTTTATCCCATAATCCACCATCGTGCATCTGCTCCAGGGAATAACGAACCATAGCCAGAGTATCAGCGTGAGCGCCGCGAGAGAGATGCAGCAAGAGTTCAAGCGCCTCTGGATGAGGAAACTTGAGATGCGGGTGAATAGTAAAACCGCCATAATCGGCATCATAAAGATCTCTTAATACTACACCAGCCTCATCTGGCAGATCTTCCAGCGCGGAACGCTCTTCTTGCAACAGTGGTCGCAGCCGGGTGCCAGAAAGTGTCTGCGTCAGCTTACGCGTAAAACGCTGATCCTGCAGTTCACGGACCTGTTCGGCAATCTCCTGCCTGTGTTCGCTATAGTAGCGGCGTATATGCCCCAGATAGTAAAGCATCTGTTTGGGAGGAACGTAGACTCCACCCCAGAGAATCTCCCCTTCGGAAGAGAGCAAGACAATGCTGGGCCAGCCATTTTGATTATAGCGCTGATTCACATCAGGGCGCAAATCGCTATCAACCCGAATCGGAACATAATCATTATTAACGATGCTGATAATACTTGGCTCAGAAAGGGTCGTCTCATCCATAATATGGCACCACTGGCACCATGATGAAGAGATCACCAAAAAAATAGGCTTATCCAAACGGATAGCTTCCTCAAACGCTGCATTTCCCCACGGCTGCCAACGAATTTTGTGAGCCTGATTGGGACGCGGGGAAAAACGGAACATTTCGGGTTGTGGAGCAGATGACCACGAATAACTGGCAACCACTTTGCCACTCATGCTGGGCCTCCTTCACGCAAGCTTCTAGGGGCATATGAGAGCAGAGCCAATAGTTCAAAAAAATGTAGCGTTTTATGACATAACACTTTTCGTTTGACTTTATGCGGACAATCCACAAAGGGAGAACTACACCCCTCTATCCCTTTTAGAGCATTCCCGGCCCGACTCCCCAAAACTACATCACATCCAGGCATGGAGTAACCGACGCTTCCAACTGGTCCTATACATCAGTATACCATAAAAATGGAATAATATGGATATATAACACACATATTACGAAAACTCACAGAAATCTAGAAAAAATCAGGAATAAGTAGTTGCATATAAAAGAGCGAGAGGAGAACAGCAATGTGCTCGCCACTTCCTTCTCATTTCTGTTCGCCTTAAGCACACTTGCAAACGATCATAGGTCGTAGTATACTTGTACAGTCCGTTGTTGGAATTGCACGACTCTGGCAGAGACAAGCAGTTTTTAGTGCTGTATTCTGCTAGAGAAGATAAGCAGACACAAAAAGAGTTGTTAGAACACAGAAAGTTGCTAGTTTCCAAAGAGGAGGTTTGGCCTATTAACAGGGATTTTCGGGGGAACGACCGTCCGCGTGAGACACGAGTGAACGAGCGCATTCGTGCACGTGAGATACGCTTAATTGATGAGAACGGCGAGATGATGGGAGTGATGCCCCCTGTACGCGCTCTTGATATTGCCCGCGACAAGAATCTTGATCTCGTTGAGGTATCCCCCAATGCAATGCCACCAGTTTGTAAGCTGATGGATTACGGTCGGTTCAAGTACGAGCAAGCCAAGAAGGAAAACGAGGCGCGCAAAAATCAGAAGACGATTACTCTCAAAGAGATTCGCATGCGCCCGCGTACAGATGAGCATGATGTAGAAGTCAAGACACGCAAGATCCAAGAATTTCTGGCTGAAGGCGATAAGGTGAGGGTGAGTGTACAGTTCCGCGGAGCTGAGATGCGCCACCCGGATATTGGTCGTAAGTTGCTAGACGAAATTGCAGAAGTGTTAAAGGGTACGGCCACCATCGAGCGTTCACCAATGATGGAAGGTCGCATGATGTCAATGATCGTCTCTCGTGCACCGGGATGGGAACCACCGAAAAAACAGGCTCCTGCTGCGAAAAACAATACAGCACAGACCTCAACCAGCGATGCTCCCAGGGGTAGCGAGACGACCGAGAATTCGCAGAAATAACGCTTTATGAGGAGCATTCAACTCTAACCTGTCGATAACCATCACGTCTAGAGTAGCCGCGTCGATACAACGGGCGGCAGGATGTTCCTTCCATCTGGGAGCATAACGAGAGTGTAGTTAAGTATAACTGCACTCTCATTTTTTGAAACAAGTCCTGCAGTCGAACCCGGGCAGTTCAAAATTGGCCTGTTCTCGCCCGTAGGGGTCGGCCTTGCGCCGACCCACTCACGCATCAGGAGCCCTTTACTAGGTCCGCGGGTGGGCGCAAGGCCGACCCCTACGGGCATTCGCGAACAGTCCTGCTGCGGGGTTGTTGGGTTGTTGCAATTGACTTTTTAGAACTAGACTACTAAGATTAGAATAATCCATGTCAATAAATAACCCTGAAAGAGCACTACGGAAACTGTGCTAAATGGAGGCAAACGGTGAGTAGATACGATGATCCACGCTGGTATGAAGAGCAAAACTTCAATCGACCCGTTCCGAAAAAGCCAGCGTATGACGACCTTAATCCATTACAAGAAGTCGATGATGACCCTTTTCAGCGGCAGAACGGCTCTGCAGCGCAAACGACAACTCCACAAGCAGATCATCGCTCTCAGAAGGTTATTGGACAGATTCTTGTTGTGAGTTCTCTTGTTATCATTGCATTTCTCGGTGGTTGGTTCAGTCATCAATTCTTTGCTAACGAAACAGGTACAAGTAGCCAATCGCAAAAGTATGCACAATTGTTTCAGCAGGCATGGAATACAGTCGATCAGAACTACGTTGATCGCAAAGCCGTAAACTATCAAACGATGTCGTACGATGCCATCGATGCCATGCTCAAATCACTCAATGATCGCGGACACACCTACTTCCTGACGCCAGCACAGTCAAAGGCTTTTGATCAACAGTACAGCGGAAAATTTATTGGTATCGGCGTCCAACTGCGGCAGGATACCAACAGCAAACAATTTATTATTAGCTCCACTATTCCGGCGTCACCAGCTGAGAAGGCAGGATTAAGACGTAACGACGTTATTCTCACCGTCAATGGCACCAGAACGCAGGGAAAGAGCGTGGATGACGTAAATAAACTTTTCGCAGGAAACGTTGGCACCATGGTCACCGTTACTATCCAGCGTGCAGGTGTCCAGCAGCCCATACTATTCCATATTGTGCGTGCCGAGATCACGCAGCAGAACGTGATTATGCACTACATCTCTGAAAGTCATATTGCGCATATTCAAATAGCTCAATTCGCGGATGGAGTGTCTGATCAATTAAAAGACGCGATTAACAAAGCAAAAGGCATGGGGGCCACAAAGATTATCCTCGACCTGCGAGACAATAGCGGCGGTGCTGTGCAAGAGGCCATTAACACAGTGAGCGATTTTGTAAAAAGCGGTAATGTGTTCATACAGAGAGATAGCGCTGGGAAGGAGACACCTGTCTCAGTCACAGGAAACACGATTGACACAAGTATTCCTCTTGTAGTCCTGGTGAACGAAAATTCGGCCAGTGCAGCGGAGATTGTGCCGGGAGCACTGCAGGATGACGGGCGGGCAACGATCATAGGTGAACCAACATTCGGGACTGGCACAGTGATGAGCCGCTTTGACCTTCCCGATGGTTCGGTGCTCTGGATTGGAACACAAGAATGGTTGACACCGAAAGGTCACTTTATCCGCCGTTCAAGCAGTACAGGGCAGGGAGGCATCACACCTACTATCCAGGTGAAGTTGGCGCCCAACGCGAGTATTCTTAACCCAAATGACGAGAATGTGCAAAATATGACGCTACGGCAGATCCTTAATAGTGGCGATACACAATTGATACGAGCGATTCAGTACCTGCAACAGCAGCCCCCGTAGAGGCAGGCCTTGCGTCTGCCGAGTGGGTGGACAGAGGGCATTATGGACAAGTTGAGTGCCTCGCGGGCCACTCGGCAGACGCAAGGCCTGCCTCTACGGGTCAAGGCGGCGACTTTTCAATCGCCCTGACCGAACATAAAGTAGCTTGATAATATTTACTCGTGGGAGGATGTCCTAAGAGAGGTGCAATAAAGCTGGTTGCTGCAACCACTTTTTCTAGATTCACTCCGGTCTGGATGCCCATACCATGCAGCATATAGAGGAGATCCTCGGTAGCGAGATTTCCCGCTGCACCGGGAGCGTAGGGACAGCCACCCAATCCACCAGCGGCAGTATCGATAATGCTGATCCCCATTTGCAAGGCCATTAAGACATTGGCAAGGGCCGTGCCACGTGTATCATGGAAATGTACAGCCAGGCGCTCGATTGAGATACCTTCAGAGAGCAGCAGACCGAGCACATCGACGATCTGATTGGGAGTTGCAACCCCGATAGTATCACCAAGCGAGAGTTCCTCAACGCCCATCTCAAGCAGCGCCTGAGCGACAGCGAGAACATGATGGGGATCGACGTTTCCTTCGTAGGGACATCCAAAGACAGTCGAGATATAGCCACGCACAGGGATACCTTCCTGGCGCGCCAGGTCTACTACAGGACGGAAATTTGTCAGGCTCTCAGCGATAGTCGCATTGATATTATGGCGCGTGAAGCTTTCGCTAGCGGCAGTAAAGACGGAGATCGAGCGCACACCAGCCGCGAGAGCACGTTCCATGCCCTTGAGATTAGGCACCAGGACAGGATATTGTGTAGTGGGCAGTCGTTGCAGACCTGCCATCACAGCGCTGGCATCGCTAAGCTGCGGAATAGCGCGCGCGCTGACAAATGAAGTAGCCTCAACGACTGGCAAACCCGCCCCGGCCAATAGCTGGATAAACTGTATTTTTTGTGCCGTGGGTACCTGAGCTTTTTCATTCTGCAAGCCATCACGAGGACCTACTTCAACGATGCGTACCGATGCTGGAAGTGTTGGAAGTACAGGCAACATGATTACGCTCCTCTATATTGATAGCCTGAGTGTTCTTCCGGTGGTTGACCATCACTATGTTCGCGTTCGTTCTGCTCACGATCTCCTGGAGCGGGCAGGAGTCGAATATCGGCTTTGCTACCCTCAATCGCAGGCATGGATGACTCATCTTGCCTGCGTTGAACCCGTATCTGGGTAATACGCCGCCCACGCGTTGCCAGCACCGTAAAGATCAGATCCTCGAAGCGCACTGTATCGCCAGCGACCGGAATTTTATCGAGTTGAGCATAGACAAAACCACCCAGCGTTTCGTAGTCGCTATCATCCAGGTGTTTGTCCATCAAGTCATTGAAGTCGTAGATACTAATTTTTGCGTCGAAGATATACTCATCCGCGCTGATCTTCTCATACAGGTTCTCCTCGCGATCGTACTCATCCTTGATATCCCCCACGATCTCCTCCACTAGATCTTCGATCGTGACCAGGCCTGCCACCGAACCATATTCATCAACGACGATCACCATGTGAACACGATTCTCGCGGATCTCACGCAGCAGATCATCGAGTTTTTTCGTCTCAGGCACAAAGTACGCCGGACGAACCAGTTCACGAATCGATACACCGTCGTGGTTTTCACGCAGTTGCTTGAGCAGATCCTTCGTATAAAGCACACCAATGATTTCATCGACGCCAACATCAGACTCATACACAGGAATACGTGAAAAGCCGCCCTGCAACGCCAGATCGACAGCCTCAGTTACGGTTGCGTCGCTGGCCAACGTGACCATATCAATGCGTGGAACCATCACCTCACGTGCAGTTGTATCGGCAAACTCGAAGATGCTGTGGATCATCTCGGTCTCCTCCTCTTCGAGCACCCCCTCTTCCTCGCCAACCGTCACCAGGAGACGCAATTCTTCCTCAGTCACAAACGGACCTTTGCGCTTAATCTGTCCGCCCAGCAGTCGCACGAGACCAGAGGTAATGGTACTGAGGAACCATACCAGGGGACGCAGCAGCCAGGCTACGCCAAGAACCGGTCGCACCAGCACACGCGCCCAGCGCATGGGATTTTGTACAGCAGCAGTCTTGGGAGTAATCTCACAGAAAATCAAGACGACCAGGGAGATCAGAATGGTAGCGATCAACTCACCCCAGGATTCTGAGAAGCGCAGCGCCAGCACCGTTGCCATACTGGAAGCAACGATCACAGCAACACTATTCACCACCAGGATCGTTGACAGAAATGTGTTTGGCTCAGCAAGCAACTTCTCAATATCAATTGCCCGCCGATCGCCTTCTTCAACCATATTTTTCAGTTTAATGCGGCTCACCGAAGTAAGCGCCGTTTCGGCGGCAGAGGCCACTCCACACAGAATCAAAGTCACAATAAGAACAAAAAGTTGCAACCACGCTTCCGCATCGAAGCGCGGCGTGTGAAAGTCGAAGCCGACGGCTATACTTGCTAAGCCAGGGCCGTCCATAATAGCAATCTACTCCTTTTTGTTGCCCTCTGCTGTTGAGTCATCCGGCGGCTGTAGCATACGTAACAGGTGTGCGGGTACTCCAACAACCAGTGCTCCGGGCGGAACATCTTTCGTCACCACCGCACCAGAGCCCGTATAGGCATGATCACCGACGGTGACCGGGGCAACGAGAATCGTATCACAGCCAATAAACGCACCCACCCCAATAGTTGTACGATGTTTATTTTCGCCATCATAATTTGAGGTAATGGTGCCAGCGGCGATATTGGCATGTTCCCCGACGGTCGCGTCACCAAGATAGCTAAAATGATGCATATCTGTATCAGCGCCGATATACGAATTTTTGATCTCACCAAAGTTGCCCATGCGTACGCCATGGGCAAGATGAGCGCCACCACGACAATGACTAAAGGGTCCCATGCTCACATCATCTTCGAGCACACTTTCTTCCACAACCGAGTTGCGTATCACACAGCGATTCCCGATCACTGATTGGTAGATCGTTGTGCCGGGACCCAGGCGACAGTCTGAGCCGACTGTGGTCTTCCCTGTAATCATTGTACCGGGGAGAATGATAGTATCGGTGCCAATCTGCACATCGTTCTCAATATAGGTGGTCGTGGGATCAACAATCGTCACGCCCGCGTACATATGGCGTTCCAGTATACGGCGGCGCAAAAGTTGCTCCGCTTCGGCTAACTGCACGCGATTATTAATGCCGATCGTCTCATCAAACGTTCCACGGACAGTGGCGATAGGCCGCTCCTGGGCAGCAGCGATAGCAACCAGGTCGGTCAGATAATACTCACCGGAAGCATTGCGGGGCAGGTTTTGTAGTACGGGCCAGAGCCAGGCACGATCGAAGCAATAGACACCAGAATTTACCTCGTTAATGCGCAATTGCTCCGCGGTCGCACGCTTCACCTCGACGATCTCGCGCACCTGGCCTCTGGCATCGCGTACTATGCGTCCATAATCTGATGGAAGTTCTGTCTGTGCGGTCAGGAACGTTACGGTTGCACGACGAGTCAGGTGTTCCACCAGGACCTGTGCCAGCATCTCACTTCTGATCAGCGGTGTATCGCCATAGCAGACCAGAACCGTTTGCGGCAGCGGATTGAGCGCATCAACGGTGGACTGCGCCGATAGGACAGCGTGGCCGGTACCCAATTGCTTTTCCTGGATGGCGTACAGACAGCGCTCAGCAAAGGCGGTCTCTACCTGTGCAGATTCGTGACCAAGCACAACAATAGGACGATGAGTTGAGACAGGAGCATCAAATGATGCAAAGGAAGGAGCTGAGGGAATATCCTCAATAGCTTTAAGGACGTGCCCTAAAAGAGGCAAGCCTGCCAACTGGTGAAGCACCTTCGGCAAGTTTGAGCGCATCCGCGTACCCTTGCCTGCTGCAAGCACTACGGTAGCGTATGTATTCATAATTATATGAACAAACCTTTTTCTTTTTGTTTCTTTATCCAGGGGATAGAGCGTACAAGCACAAGAAACATGTATGTCTGCACACTTCAAATGCTGATGAACGGCTCGGGTGCCAGGATTCGAACCTGGGAATAGCGGATCCAAAGTCCGCCGCCTTACCGCTTGGCCACACCCGAATGGGAGCCCGGAGTTATGTTGCTTTGAGCGTTTACTATTGTTCATTGACAACGCATTTACTATACACGATGTCGCCTTTGTTGTCAATATAAAAAAATTTAGGAACCTGTAGATTGCTCCATCCCACCTTCGCTCAGGCATAAAGTCAATCTCTTGAATGTAGCACAATCCGCGCCAGAATGGTACTATTTTAGGAGAAGGACTCTGGGAAGTTCGGGATGGCCCCAGCCTTTTGTTCATTCGCGCGTGATGAGCCGGGTGGCATTTGAACGCGCCTTGCGAGTGGCACATCACCGGGAACTACCCAAGTCTTGACGTATCTCTCGCTGATCATCGTGTGCTATCACATCGATCAAGCATTGAACAAAGGAGCATGATATGTTTGAAGCAACGTTCAAAATCGCCGCCCTCATCGAAAGTAACGAGCAAGGGCAGCACACCTTTAAAGTCTATCAACAGGGGAAACCATTCACCAAGAGTGCGTTTTCGTCTCTTGTGGCAACAACGTTTCAGGACGAGGTGTACCGAACCCTCAAGGCTGGTGATACCTTGATGGTCTGTATGCGTACGGACCCGGCCTGGCGTGAAATCGAAAGAACACTGCGTTTTCGTGAAGACGCACAGTTTGAGGGAGACGTTATAGAGGCACCGACAGCGGACCTGCTTCCAGTGATTACGACGATGTCTGAGCGGTTCCTCCAGCGGGCGCTTCCAGGCGATATTTTCACGATCATCTTTCGCGTGCAGCGGCTCTGATGAGGATGAAAGCACAGGTGCAAACGCTGTATTGAACTGTTACAAGAATAATTATCTCAAGCGTCACAGCTAGTGAGGGCAGTCGTAACCTCTCGCCTACCATAATTGAGCAAAGAATAGTCGCCCATGACTCAGAATAAAGAAATCGCCGACAAGCCAGGGGATCAGCAACAGGTGCCTGTAAAGAGGCGACTGGTCAGCAAAAAAGTGACCGATCACCTGGCGAATGAACGTACATTTCTCGCCTGGATACGTACGGGCCTGGCAACAATCACCTCTGGCTTCGTCGTGCAACGCTTCGGATTGTTGCTCCGCCAGCTAGGAGCAAAGATACATCTAACAAGCTTGAAGGTACGAGAGAAGGACGTATCTATCCCGACGTATGGAAAAGGCTCCCAATTAAAGTTGCCTCCACACAACGCCAACAACAGATTGCTATGCTTGTTGACGATATCCAGGCCCAATACAAACAGCTTGCTTCTTTATCAACTCCTGCAAACATAGCAAATGATCCAACGCGTCAGTATCGCAATATCCAGGGCTACCTGGCACGCGGAGATCTGCGTTTTGTTGGTGAGACTCAAAGTACAATAGCCGAGCGACCAACTATACGAGAAGGCAGTCTCGTTTTACGAAGGCAACCGCTGACTTACCTTGAAGCTTCTGAAGCTCCTGAGCTACTACGCTACTTAGAACTTTATCTGACGCTTCATTCTGAATTGCAAGGACGCACCTGGGCCGATGCACGCCAGCATATCCAGGTTCCATCGACACTGGAGACTATTCACGAATTTATGCTTGCAGTCGAGGCAATAGAAATACAGAAGGGGCAGATCCAGGCAACTATTCAGACACTCTTATTGCAAGTCGAAGAGTTAGTAGAAGCAACTTATAACGAGCCAGCGGATAGCAGCAAAATGGAGATCATTCATAAGCTACGAGAGAAAAGCAGAGGTGCCCAACTGTTCTAACTTGACGCTCCTCACGGGCAGTGCTATGCTGCATGGCAAGGCGACGAAGCACGATAGGAGTTCTACAGCGTTCCCGGCGGCGCTGTTGAGAGGAACGTTTACACTATGGCTATTCTCGAAACGCGGATAGATCGCAACAGTACAGAGTTTCAAGAAAACACACTCTATTCCCAGCAACTTCTCGATCAGCTCAGTCAGCGTATTCAGCTGGTACAACAGGGTGGAGGAGCCGATGCGATTGCTAAACATCGCAAGCGCAATAAGCTGCTGGCCCGTGAGCGCATTCAGTTGTTGTGCGATCCCGATACGCCCTTCCTGGAATTCAGTCCACTGGCGGCGTGGGATATGTATGACAATGACGCTCCTGCGGCTGGTATCGTCACTGGCATCGGACTGGTTGAAGGCCAGGAATGCATGATTGTGGCGAATGACGCGACGGTCAAGGGCGGGACGTATTACCCTATGACGGTCAAGAAACACCTGCGGGCACAGGAGATCGCGGAACAGAATCACCTGCCGTGCATCTACCTGGTCGATTCGGGTGGAGCTTTTCTGCCACTACAGGCTGATGTCTTTCCCGACCGCGACCACTTTGGACGCATTTTCTATAACCAGGCACGCATGTCGAGCCAGCGCATTCCACAGATTGCCGCGGTCATGGGTTCCTGTACGGCTGGCGGAGCCTATGTGCCCGCGATGAGTGACGAGACGGTGATTGTGCGCGGCAACGGCACCATCTTCCTGGGCGGTCCTCCCCTGGTGAAGGCTGCAACGGGCGAAGAGGTGAGCGCGGAGGAACTGGGGGGCGCCGATGTGCATAGTCGTACTTCTGGTGTGACTGATCATTATGCCCTGAACGATGAGCATGCGTTGGCGATCTGTCGCAGCATCGTCTCTCACCTTAATCGCCGCACATATGTTCCCTGGGATATTCGTCCAGCGGAACCACCACGTTATGACGCAAATGAGCTGCTCGGCATTGTACCAAAAGATGGACGCAGGAGCTATGATGTACGTGAAATCATCGCTCGTCTTGTTGATAGAAGCGATTTTCACGAACTTAAAGAGCTATACGGTACCACAGTAGTATGTGGTTTCGCCCGTCTGATGGGATATCCGATCGGGATTGTTGCCAATAACGGTATACTTTTCTCTGAGAGTGCGCTCAAGGTTACGCATTTCATTGAGTTGTGCGGGCAACGACAGACGCCACTGATCTTCTTGCAAAACATTACTGGCTTTATGGTTGGTCGCCAGTATGAGAACGGAGGCATCGCCAAGGACGGTGCGAAGATGGTGATGGCGGTCTCGAATGTGCCGGTGCCACGTTTTACAGTGATCATCGGCGGCTCATTTGGTGCGGGTAATTATGGCATGTGCGGACGAGCATACTCACCACGCCAATTGTGGATGTGGCCTAATGCGCGTATCTCAGTGATGGGTGGTCAGCAGGCGGCGATGGTACTGGCAACCGTGCGTAAAGATAACCTGGCAGCACGCGGTCAAACCATGACTCCAGAGGAAGAAGCTGTGTTTATGCAACCTACTCTTGATAAATATGAGGCAGAAGGCAATCCATACTACAGCACTGCCCGCCTGTGGGATGATGGTATTATCGATCCGCGCGATACACGTACCGTTCTGGCGCTGGGCATTGCTGCTTCACTGAATGCTCCTATGCCTGATACACCGTTCGGAGTCTTCAGGATGTGAGCAGTTTGTAAGAGGCTCCTTCATGAAATACTTCTTACTACAAGGGGATATGAGTGATGTTAAAAGCAATTAGCTGCAATACCCACGAGCACACTTTTCATCGTATCAACAGTATAGAGCAGATACATGAAGCAAAAAATGATCCTGATGCTACTCTCTGGCTCGACTTGCTAGACCCAGACGAAGAAGACCTGGCAAAAATTGCCGAAAAATTCCAGTTACATCCTCTTGCAATTGAAGATGCGACCCACGAGCATCAGCGACCCAAAGTAGAGCAGTATGAGAATTTCTACTTTGTCGTGTTTTACACTATCAACATGAAGGAAAAAAGCCAGGAACTGGATATCTGTGAGGTGGATATGTTCTTAGGCAAGGATTTTCTCATCACGACCCATCAAAAACCAGTACATGAACTGGATGAGGCAGAGCAACGCTGGACACGAAACTCGAAACAATTGGAATGGGGAATTGTCATCTTGCTCTATTCTCTGCTCGACACTATCGTTGATCACTACTTTCCCATCGTCGATCTGCTTGTTGAGCAGGTAGAAGATCTTGAAGATGGCCTTTTTGCAGGAGCTACACGCAATACCAGGTTTACGCAACAATTGCTTAATCTCAAAAGGCAGTTCCTGACAATGCGTCGGATTGCTACCCCTGAGCGCGACGTACTTAATGTTCTGACCAACCGTGATACACCGATCTTTGACGAACACGCAACACTCTACTTCCGCGATGTGTATGACCATATCACCCGGCTTGCAGACACTGTCGATCTGTATCGAGATCAACTCAGTACCACGATGGATGCCAACCTGTCTATCGTATCTAATGACTTGAACAAGGTGATGCGCACCCTGACAGTAGCCTCCATCATCTTAATGGTTGACTCGCTAATAGCTGGTATTTATGGTATGAACTTTGTCAATATACCTGAGTTACATTTGCAATATGGCTACTTTGGAGTGCTTGTGTTGATGGCACTCCTGTCAATCTTACTTATTCTCCTCTTCAGACGTTTGAAGTGGCTCTGATATTTTGAAAGGCAGGCACATGGCAACATACACGCAGATCTCGGTTGAGTATGGTTCCCAGGACAGGATCGCAACCATCACAATGCGCCGTCCAGAGGTACACAATGCATTTAATACACAGATGATCGAAGAACTCCTGGCAGCATTTACGACATTAAGTACAGACGAGCGGCTGCATGGGGTTGTTCTTACAGGCGATGGCTCTTCATTTAGTGCAGGCGCGGATATCAATATGATGAAGGAAACAGTCACATTTACGGAAGAACAAAACATCTTTGATGCGCTGCGCCTGGCTGATCTTCTGTACACAATAAACGCGTTCCCCTGTCCGGTCCTGGCGCGTGTTAACGGTTTAGCATTGGGGGGTGGCGTCGGATTGATCGCCGTTTGTGATATCGTAATAGCCGCCGAGAGTGCGCGCTTTGCCTTCAGTGAGGTCAAGCTTGGCATTGCGCCCGCTGTAATCTCGCCTTATGCAATACGCAAGATCGGCGAGACTCACGCACGCGTGTTATTTGTAACGGGTGAACGTTTCAGCGCCGAACGTGCGCTGAGACTCGGCCTCGTACATGCGGTCGTGCCATTGGAACATCTCGATGACGCGGTACAGAAAGCGCTGAATGAACTACTGAGCAGCGCGCCCCAGGCGCTTCGCGTTTGCAAGACGCTGGCATTGAATGTAGGACAAATGAGTTACGACCAGGCACGACAGTATACCGCTGAGACTATTGCCCGTTTGCGTGTCAGCGAGGAGGGACAGGAGGGATTGCGTGCCTTTCTGGAGAAACACGCACCAAACTGGAAAACAGCCCCCAACGAGGGAAGAACATAACAAATGTTTAAAAAAGTTCTTATTGCCAACCGGGGAGAAATTGCAGTCCGTATTATGGCGACATGTCGTGAGATGGGTATTCGTACCGTCGCGGTCTATTCTGAGGTGGATCGCAATGCAAAACACGTGCGAGAGGCGGATGAGGCGTACTTTATAGGTTCCGCGCCAGCCGCACAAAGCTACCTGCGTATCGATACTATTCTCGACGCTGCCAGACAGAGCGGCGCGGAAGCGATTCATCCAGGTTACGGATTTCTCTCTGAAAATGCTGCGTTCGTCGAAGCCTGTGAGCAGGCAGAGATCATCTTCATTGGCCCGCCCGCCGCCGCTATGCGCCTGATGGGTTCAAAGATGGCAGCCAGGCAACTGGCACAGGCGGTAGGTGCGCCAACAGTTCCTGGCTACAACGGCGAGAGTCAGGACGACGAGATTTTGTACAGGGAGGCACAGCGGATTGGCTTTCCCTTGCTCATCAAAGCGTCTTGAACGCCTGATTCAACGACCACGACACATTGAGATACAAATCCTCGGCGACCAGCACGGCAATCTCATTCACCTGGGAGAGCGGGAATGCTCCATTCAGCGTCGTCATCAGAAGATCGTTGAAGAGAGTCCTTCGGTTGCTCTAACGTCAGCCCTACGCGCTGAAATGGGAGCCACCGCTGTACGTATCGCCAGAGCCGCTGGTTATGTCAACGCGGGTACGGTGGAGTTTATGCTCGATGAGGATAAACAGTTCTATTTTCTGGAGATGAACACGCGTTTGCAGGTGGAGCATCCGGTGACGGAGCTGGTAACGGGACTGGACCTTGTCCGGCACCAGTTGTGCATTGCCGCAGGTGAAGAACCTGGCCTCACACAGGAGCAGATCAGCCAGCGCGGTCACGCTATCGAAGTACGTATCTACGCCGAGGACCCTGAGCACAATTTCCTTCCTTCCACCGGCACCATCACTCATTTCGTCAAAGCTGAGGGACCGGGCATCCGTATTGACAGCGGCGTCGAAGGCGGCGACGAGATTACACAGTTTTACGACCCGATGATTGCCAAACTGATCGTTTATGGCGAGGATCGTCCTGCTGCCATCGCACGTCTACAGCAGGCACTCGACCGCAGTATAATCTCAGGCGTCACTACAAATGTCTCTTTGCTGCACCGTATCAGCAGTCATCCCGCATTTCAGGCAGGTTTCACGCATACAGGTTTCCTGGCAGAACACGGCCTGCTCGACGCTCTCACAAGCGAAACAGCCCTTCCCAGCGAGGTATTAATAGCAGCCGCGTGTGATGAAATGCGGCATGAGATACAGAGCAGAGGTTCAACTCATAATTCCGCCACAGCAGCAAGCGCACAAAATCCCTGGCAGACATTGGGACCCTGGCGTATAGTGGGAGAGATACGCATCCTCACTTACAGTTTCCATGATCATGACTATAAGATATCTCTCAAGCCCGTTATAAATGGAACGAGCAATACATGGAGTATACAAATTAATGAACAGGCGGCAGAGACTGTGACGTGGACCTATGGCAATAATGCTCTCATTTTGCTCCAACGCGGTACAATACAGACACGCGTCTACGTGCAACGCCGACATAATGAGACTGCTGTGGCCCTTCAGGGGCGTACATACCATTTGCGAAGGCGTCAAGCGCCGGATGTAGAAATGGCTGCACATGGTGGCAGAACGCTCCACACGCATAGAACGCTCACGGCCCCGATGGCTGGCACAATTGTCAAAGTACAGGTACACGACGGCGAAGAGGTGCAGGCGCACCAGGTACTCGTCATATTGAGCGCAATGAAGATGGAACATGCAATTACCGCTCCTTACGAGGGCAAAGTAGACCATGTTTATTACCAGGAAGGCGCAGTTGTTCCAGGTGGAGCAGTCCTTATCGAGATGGAGTAAAAGACAGTTTTAAAGCAAGAACCCCATCTATCAACTAAAGAACAGGTGAAAGGAATAATAAAATGCAACTCGGTTTTATTGGTATCGGTGTCATGGGGCGTCCTATGACCCTGAACTTACTGAAGGCAGGCCATAGCGTCACCGTATACGCGCGCCATCCTGAGAAGCCAGAGATACAGGAGGTCATCAACGCGGGAGCTAAACTTGCACCATCCGCGCGGGCCGTTGCAATCGCGTCCGAAATTGTGTTTACCATGGTACCGAACTCGCCTCAGGTTGAAGAGGTAGTCACAGGTCCACACGGTCTCATGGAAGGAGCGCGCAAGGATCTGATTATCGTTGATATGAGCACTATCGCACCCTCTGTGAGTCGCAAGGTAGCCGAGGTCGCGGCGGCTAAGGGAGTACACTTTCTGGACGCCCCGGTCAGTGGTGGTTCGCAGGGAGCGATCAATGGCACACTCACGATTATGGTCGGTGGCGAACGTGAAATCTTCGAGCAGGTGCTGCCAGTATTTGAAGCAATGGGCAAGAAAGAGAACATCTTCTACGTCGGTCCACATGGCGCTGGCGAAGTTGTCAAGCTCATCAACAATATCCTCGTAGGAGCCATTACAGCAGCAACCGCCGAAGCATTGGTGCTGGGTGTGAAGGCAGGTGCTGACGTTGATACGATGGCAAAGATTGTCGGAGCGAGCACAGGTGCGAGTTGGCAGCTAGCCAATCAATTTCCTTTACGTGCTTTCAATGGTAGTTTCCAACCAGGCTTTATGACCGATCTATTACACAAAGACCTGGGGCTCGCGCTGGACCTGGCGGCTGAAACACAGATTCCGCTGCCGATTACAGGACTCACGCGCCAGTTGTACGAGATGGCACGCGCTGCTGGCTATGGAAAAGATGACTATACCTCATTGCTCAAGGTATTGGAACAGGCGACTGGGATCGAAGTCAGGAGCAAAGCACAAAAATGATCTTCTCAAAATGGGCCAATACTCAGACCGTGTAAGATCATCTCCAGAGCCGCAAGCACGATGATTGGCAAAAAGATGAGTCGCAATATCTTGTTGCTGAGATGCAACAGGAGACGAGCGCCAATAAGGGCACCCAACAGGACTCCAAGCGCAACAGGAGCAGCAATCAATGGAGGAATATCGCCACGCGAGAAGTAAATGCCCGCGCTGGCGGCAGCGGTTACTCCAATCATCAGATTACTTGTGGTGGTGGAAACTTTGAGTGGAAGCCGCATCACGGTATCCATCGCCACAACCTTAAACGTGCCGCTGCCAATACCAAGCAGTCCCGAGATGAGTCCGGCAACGTACATCATTGCCAGACCGAGTGGGGTATGCGTTACCTGATAGGGGACCTCTCGTCCTAATTTGTGATCTGGATAAGAACTTGCCAGGCCAAGCGCGTCTGCCCAGCGATCATTCTTCACACCCTGAGGCAATTCCTCGCCTATCTTGAACACGAGGGGAGCAGCGGACACAAGCAGAATAACACCGAAGATGACTCCAAGCAGGCCAGGCGCGAGCAATCCGGCCAGGAACGCTCCGCTGATCGCTCCGACGGTGGTCGCCAGTTCCAGAAACATACCCACACGTAAATTTGTCAGCCGATCACGCACATAGGCGGCAGCAGCTCCACTTGAGGTTGCGATAACCGAGATAATACTGGCTCCAATGGCAAAAGGAATAGGAAACCCGAATATAAGTGTGAGCATAGGAACAATCATCACACCTCCACCCAGTCCAACCAGCGAACCAAGAACTCCTGCCAGTAATGATCCTACAAAAATGAGTAGGACAACGCTCAAGGAAAAATGGAGATGGGAAGCATCGGTAGCGGGTCCACTCTTCAGACCTGTTCCGCCCAGGAACAGGCTGAGCAGAAGAATTATCAGCACGATAGACGTAATAATTACGTAGCGTCGATCTCGTTCGAAGGCAAAGGCGACAATGGATGCGGCGACCCGTACAATAGGTGTAGCAATCAAGAGCAGAAGTCCCAACGTAATAATGGCCTGTGGACGCAACACAAGCAATCCAGCAGCAACCTGGCCGAGTGTTTGTGGAAAAGCAAGCACACGCTCAGGTGACAGGCCTCCTGGCCATGTTGGCAACAGAACAATACCGAGGAGAATAATCACTGCACTGAGCGAAACGCCGATCTGGAGTATCCATCCAATGCTGGACATGATCCCTGATTGTGCATGAGGACGGAGTTCAGGGGCCAACTTTTGCCTGTCATCAGATGAAACACTCTGATATTCTCGTTGTTGCTCATCAAGTATAGTTTTATTTTCCTGCATCATCATGCTCTCTTTCCCAGCTACGTATAAAAGCTCTTGTGGACGCCGCCAGGGAAGCATTAGAAGAAATAATAGGTAACGAGATAACTCTCATAAGAAGTATAAATCATTCTTAGACAATATTCCAATATATAATGTTTATTCTTTTTATAAATCAAGGGAATGAATGAATTATATAAGCAACGGGAATGAATGAAACAAAACACTCGCATCTTAACGTTTTCTGTTTTTCTTTCGCGATTGTTTCGCCATCTTATTTTTCACCTTTGCACGCTTATTCTTTTGTTGATGCGACAAGGAAATGTCCGTGAAAGTCGACGTTTTTTGAGTAGCCGAGGAGAACGGCGTCTCGGGGAGTAAGTCAGAGGCTCTATGAGGAATTTCTTCAGCAGATATGAAACCCAGTTCGACCTGTACATCATCCCAGTCCCCTATTACCATCAGATCAACACTATTTGCCTCAAAAGCACGTTTCATCAAAGGAGCGGCCTCTGTGGCATGAAGATCTACCAGATACGAGATGAGAAAAGCATTTAAGATTGGATCATTCTCTACAAACAACTCCAACTGTTGCATAAGCAAGGCAATACATTCTGCTCTTGCCTCGGGCCAGAGATTTCCAATCTTTTCGATGCTGGAGGCCGCAGTGATACGCGCCCATTCATCATACAAGTCATCTGCTAAATAAGCTCCCAATGTAGCTAATGCAGCAGGTCCAATCAGGCTAAAGACCAATGGCAAGTCTTGACTGAGCCACTCATCATCCTCCAATTTTTCGCGTAGCCTTAGCAGAGGTTCTATCGCCGCTTCCGCACGCAACTGCCCTAGAGCTCGCCAGGCATGCAAGGGAGCCCAGACCTCAAGGCTCTCCGAGTCAGCCAGATTTAATTCTTCATCGGTTGCCATGTGTATCAGCTCAGGAATATGCTCCGAGCCGATACCAAGCTGACGATAATCAGGCCAGTCTTCAGGTGAAGACCGATGAGCCTCTCCGTAGGTCAACAGCTTATCGACAGGTGGTTGATATCTGGTTACCTGATTAGTCTCCATGCACTTATCTCTTCAAAGCGGTCAGCAAGAAATCATTTGAGTACTGCAAATACCATATCAACTCGCCAATCCTGGAATGAGTGAGTGCGACATGGTCATTCCCAGGACGAGCACAGCAGCCAGGCCAAAGTAGAGCACACCCAACGTGATGCGCGTCATTACCGGTACATCATAATAAGCTTTGCCTTCTGCCGTCTCAGTAGCCTTGTTACGCGACAAAAGTTGTGTCGCAGCCAGGATAACGAAGAGTAGTAACCACGGTGAGAAGCTGCCGTTCACCCACTGCCAGATGAAGAAACCAAGCAGCCCGAGAAAACCGAGAATCCAGACGCGACGGTCGATTGCAGCCAGAACACGACCACCATCAAAGGGCACAATCGGAATCAGGTTGAACAGGTTCATAAAGAAGCCGAAGTACGCCAGCGCAGCCCAGATAGGTGAAGCTCCTGCTTGTCCGGCCAGAATCAGGCAGATTGATGAGGCAATTGCTCCTGCGATAGGGCCAGCGATACCAACTTCAGCCTCATCGCGTGCATTCTGCGGCATCTGGCGCATCGTCACCGCCGCACCTAGCATAGGGATAAAGATCATGCCACCAACAGGGATACCTTTGAGCTTCATCACCAGCGCGTGGCCCATTTCATGAATGAACAGGAGCGCCACCAGACCCACTGCAAAACGCCAGCCGAAGATCAACGAATAGACAAAAATCGAGACCACCGCCGAGATACCCGCCCAGCCAAACTTGAGCAGAAAGGCTAACGACTTGAACTTCAGGAGCAAAGCACCTATACTGACAAGCAAGCCTGCAATGCCAGCCAGCCCCTTTTTGCGTTCGCCACCCTCCGTAGTGCCGCGTTCCGCCGCTTCACGTTGCTCAGCCCCGGGGTCGGCAACGTAGCCCTCCATAGTGTGGGGGCCACGATACTCTTGCATCTGCTCGGGCTCATAATAAGGTGTTGCGGGCTCGGAATAGCCGTCGTAGGGATCGAGCGGCTGCACAGGTTGGGCAGAGCGAGACGATGGCTGATAATATTCGGGGTGAGCGTAATCCATCTCATTTGATTGACCACTATACTCACGGTATTCAGAAGCGTCATCGATATCTCTATACACAATTTGCCTCAATTCTGGCGCATAAAATGTTATCTTTACCAATCATATCACATCCCCTACTACAACATACATAAAAACCGGCATATTCCCTACATTTTGCTTTCACGACAAGACCCTCAGTCTTTATATAGACATAAAATATACGGTCCATGTGAGTAAAAGGTGCAACGTTATTGTTGCTAGACAAGGATCTTTTCAATTTGCCGTCAAATGGGAATCCCGAAGATAACATTGAGCAGAAATAGCAGGATGAGCACTGTGATAAGAACCACCGTCGCCCATGCAATGATATTGAAAGCAAGACTGTTGACGCGTTTTCCCATTAAGCGGCGCTTATTGACCAGCAAAATGATAAACACCAGGAGAATAGGCAACATAGCAGCGTTGAGATCTTGCAAAATGATCAACACGCGAATAATTGGGAGACCTGGAATAAGAGTAATGAGCACTCCTAGAATGATGAGGCCGGTGAAGATGCTCTGAAACGCTGGAGCATCACTAAAACTCCGTGATACACCACGCTCAAAACCAAACGCTTCACAGATGCCGTAGGCCGTTGACAACGGTAAAATAGCAGCCGCAAGCAAAGATGCTCCAAAAAGGCCTACCCCGAACAGCAGTGATGAAAACGGACCTGCAAATTTTTGTAACGCCATCGCAGCATCAATAGCAGTATTGACCGGGTGTGAAGGGAAAAGAGTTGCACCAGTCGTGATAATTACAAAGCCCGCAATGAGGACTGCAAACGCTGTACCGCTGTAAACATCCAGTTGCTCGTAGATATATTCATCAGGTTGGATACCCTTGTCGGCCACCGAGGACTGCACAAAAAATTGCATATAGGGGCTAATCGTTGTACCTATTAGAGCTACAACGGTGAGTAAATAGCCACTTAAGTAGGCACTATCGCCACGAATTTGTGGCAAGACCAGTTGTCGAGCGACGAGTCCCCAATCTGGATGAGAATAAAAAGCGGCTGGAATATAGGCCAGAAAGCCCAGCGACATAAGCAAGAATATTTTCTCCACACGGCGGTATGATCCCTTCGTCACCAACCACCAGAGAGCAATTCCTGACAGGGGTACGACAATATAGACCAGCGGTGTATTGATGTCGCCAGATAGGACCTGCACACTGGCCTTGATCCCAAGAAATTCCGAAATGGTCACCCCTGTATTAGCGATCAGTAAAACAAGCATGGCGAGTACACTCCAACGCACACCGAACTGCTCACGAATAAGATCCGCCAGTCCTTTGTTCGTCACCACGCCCATACGTGCGCACATCTCCTGCACTATCGCCAGGCAGAAACCAGCAATCACCAATGCCCAGAGCAGATTGTAGCCATACGCAGCACCCGAAGTAGAAAAGGTTGCAATACCGCCAGCATCATTTCCTGCATTAGCGGCAATCAATCCCGGGCCTAAAACAGTAAAAAGTCTGAAAATAGAGGAAGAACGCCAGGCACGAAAACGGCTGCGTAAGGGCCTTCTACGCCCGGTACGATCCTTCGGCACGACCTTTCGTGCTTGCTGCTGTACAGTGTCTTTATCCATCAGCATATACCGGGAAGAAAAGCGCCTGCAGCCATTCTTCCCGGCCCCTTCTTTTTTATCAAGTTATTTTGTCTCTTTGACCAGATCACTCCGCACCAACATAAAAAGAGACAGAGCAAGGTCTACTTACATCACAAACGTACGCGAAAAACAGATGGTGACATTTCCACTCTTATTCAGGCTTAATGCTCCCTTCAAGTAACCTTCTCAGTAGATTGAGAGCAGCGAAGACTGAAAGACGCTTGTTATCACTGCGATTAGCACGCCATCCTGGTCCTGAGCTGGCGACCATGCCTTCTGGTCCAGCAACGGCAATATAGACGGTACCAACAGGCTTGCCTTCCTGCGTATCGGGACCGATAACTCCGGTGATACCCAGCCCGAAATCTGTACCAAGGCGCTCACGTACGGCATGAGCCATAGCGATAGCCGTTTCTTTGCTCACGGCACCATGCTGCTTCAGGATCTCGCGTGGAACGCCCATTTGCGTTTTGAGTTCGGTACTGTATGCGACGAGTCCACCAACAAAGTAGTTCGAGCTGTCACTCACATCGGTAATGGTACTTGCAAGCAATCCACCAGTGAGCGATTCCATCACACCCAATGTCTGCTTGCGGGCCAGTAAGAGAGCGCCGACGACGCTTGCCAGAGTATCTTTATTGGTGCCGAAGACGTGATTGCCAAGGACCTGGCGTGCACTGCCCTCCATCTGCGCTACCAGTCGCTCGGCCTCTTCTGAGGTTGCAGCTTTGGCGGTGATACGTACATCGATCGCATCTTCTTTGGCGTAAGTGGCGATGGTGGGATTGGTACTATGGAGCAATGAATCCAGGCGCTCCTCCACAGCCGATTCGCCCAGGCCATTTACGCGTAAGATGCGAGTGAAGATAATGCCACCCAGAAAAGGTTGCAATCTGGGAATAGCCTGCTCCTGCCACATACGATACATCTCTCCAGGTACGCCCGGCATAGCAACAATGATACGCCCATCCTTCTCAACCCACCAGCCAGGTGCGGTCCCGATCGGGTTAGGCAGCGCCTGCGCTGAAGGGATCAGCGTAGCCTGTTTCACGTTGCGTTCGGGCATCTTTAATCCCATACGAGCAAACATAGCACGCAGATTGGCCTCTAGCTCAGGATCAACCTGCATTGTCTCCCCCAATAGAGCACTGATCGACTCGCGTGCAAGGTCATCCTCGGTCGGTCCCAGACCGCCGGTCATAATGATCAGATCCGAGCGCTCCCACGCACGCCGCAACGTCTCAACGATGCGTCCCTGGTTATCTCCCACCTGGGAGACAAAGAATAGATCAATGCCCAGAGGCGCCAGGCTCTGGGCCAGGTAAGTAGCATTGGTATCGGTAATATGGCCTAGCAACAACTCAGTACCACATGAAAGTATTTCAGCCCGCATACACCCTCCAAAAAGTAATAGAGACAAAACAGCTCTATTTGCTGTAGAATAAGAGGCAGATCACTCCTGACCACCTCGTGCATTACATCATACCATACAGCCAGCTCCATCAATATATTGTGTTTAGAAAGATTAAAAAATCAACATGTTGTGCCAAAAGACTTGTAATTGTGGTTTATTACGAGTATACTGAGTTGCGGAGACTCCAATACGAGAACTATTTCAGGTCCAGCGCTCGGAGTGGCCGCACGGGTTACTGGATCTCATATTGCGATAAACAGAAAAAAAGGAGTAAGTCAAGGATGTTAGAGCAGCAGGAGCGTCCCTCACAGAACCAGAAAGGTACCGACGCCGAGCAGACCACGAAACTGGACGGTATTCGCCAGAAGGTCTTTATGGATCGGTATTCGTTGAAGGATCCCTCTGGGAATCCCCTGGAGTTCTATCCCGAACACCTGTGGGCACGCGTCGCACGCGGTATTGCCGCCATAGAGACAACAGATGAGAAGCGGGCTGAGTGGGAGCAGAAGTTTTATGATGCGCTGACAGAGTTTCAGTTTGTGCCCGGTGGTCGTATTCTCGCGGGAGCCGGTTCGGGCCACCAGGTGACATATTATAACTGTATGCCGCCTGAGCAGGAAGTGCTTACAGCAGATGGTTATCGACCAATTTCCCAAATCATGGTTGGCGATCTTGTGGTGACACACCGCAATCGTCTGCGCCCAGTATTACATAGATTTGAGCGTGAGACAGAGGAAACGCTCTACATCATCCGACCTAAGAAAGTGGGCTACGACGACCTGCGCGTGACAGGCGACCACAAAGTGTACATTGTCCGTTCAGAGTGGGTTAACAGCCATAGGTCTCGTGATGGACTGCGTTTACAGCATGAGCCGGATTGGATTCCCGCCAAAGACATTAAACCTGGTGATTACGTTGCTGTTGCATATAACGGCGAGGAACGCCCTCCCGACATGATCTACCTCCATGATTACGTTTCAGGATATGAAACGAAGGACGACAAGCTCTTTAAAGCGACAACGCGCGGCCATCACGGTTATGTATCGGATTGGGGAACACACTACAAGATTCAAGACAGTCTGGTGCTTAATAGCGAATTGTGCTATTTGTTGGGGCGTTGGCTTGGTGATGGTTGTGTCACTCATCGCACAGGCACAGATATTCCGTCTGGAATCAAAATCGTTTTTGCTCTGGATGAGAAAAAAGAAGTTGAAGAGATTGCTCGAATTATCGAAGCAAAGTTTGGTATCGAAGGCTCTATCAAGTTAAGCAGCACAGGACGCTGGTATGACTTGTGGGTAAATTCTATGCCCATTGGAGAGTTCTTTAAGGCGTTTCTTGGCTGCTACAGCTATAATAAGCGGATTCCTGAACAACTGATGCATTTACCTGCTGAACTTACTCTAGAATTGTTGCGCGGATTGTTCAGCGCCGATGGTTACTTATCTGATAATCAACTCGGCATAGTATTAGCAAACCGAACACTCACTATCCAGATTCACCAGCTTCTACTGCGAATGGGGTATTTATTCTCGATCCGCGAGAATACACATCGCTTAGGGCGCGTGCCTGCTTATCGTATTCAAGCTACTGCAAATGAATGTGGGCCGCTCTTTGAGGGTTTCTTTGGTGTTCAAGCACCTGAGCATAGCATCGACTTGAAATACTACTTTGAATACGATAACCTCAAATGGGTACGGGTCGATGAAATTGCTGTTGAAGATTATTCTGGCATCGTGATGGATATTGAGGTTGAGGAAGATCACTCGTTCATTTCAGCCGGTATCGTCGTCTCAAACTGTTTTGTGATCCCTAGTCCAGAAGACAGTCGCCAGGGTATTCTGGATAATCTGAAAGTGATGACCGAGATCATGGCTCGTGGCGGTGGCGTCGGCATCAACCTCTCTACGCTGCGACCCCGTGGTTCCTACATCAAGACCGTCAACGGTACAGCGTCGGGTCCCTGTTCGTGGGCTCAGTTGTACTCGGTAGCGACCGGTGACGTGATTCAGCAGGGCGGCTGCTTTGGTCCAGACGAGCGCATTGCTACTGATAAAGGTCTTATCCCAGCCAGGGAACTGGCAGACCGTCTTGATAGCGGCGAGACTATTCAAGCACAGACCCATAAAGGGCTGCATCCCTTTACCAGTGTCTTCCGCAACGGCATCAAAGACCTTTACGAAGTAACCACCTCTCATAGCTATAGTGTACGTGTGACACTGGACCATAAAATGGGAGCGTTACGCAATGGCGAGATTGTTACCATCCCACTCAGGAACCTCAAAGATGGTGATGAAATCCTGCTACTGCTAGGCGAGGGACAGAAAGCCGAAGTACATCCTGATGCAATCGCCTCTATCACACTGATTGGCCCATCTGAAGTATTCGACTTTGAAGTAGACGAAGTACATCTACTCTCAGGAAATGGCATCTATACGTCAAACAGCAGGCGCGGAGCGCTCATGCTCATGCTCGACGACACACATCCCGACATCGAAGAGTTTATTACTGTCAAGCGTACAGCAGGTAAGATCGAGCACGCCAACCTCTCCGTCTGCATCTCCGACGTCTTCATGCAGGCAGTTAAAGATGACGCTGACTGGAAGCTGACCTGGCAGGGCGAGGTCAGGAAGACTATTCCTGCACGCAAGTTGTGGGATCTGATCTGTACCTCGGCCTGGGAGTCGGCGGAGCCGGGGATGGTGTTCATGGATCGCTGCAACAAGGAGTCGAATACCTGGTACTATGAGAATATCCGTTGCGTGAATCCATGCATCACAGGTGACACCCTGATCTATACCGATCAAGGGCTGTTTCCGGCTGGTGAACTGGCCGAAATCGGCAAACCTATCACTGTTGTATCACAGGGGAGGGAAGGCGTAACAATGCGCCCGGCAAGCAACGTTTTTCCAACGGGTGTTAAACCAGTTTATCGGCTTCAGACCACGGAGGGCTATACAGTTAGACTAACTAGCAATCATAAGGTGCTTACCAGTAAGGGCTGGAAAGAAGCAGGGGATCTGATTGCTAGTGAAAAGCTGATTCTGCTCAATGGTGAGGGTGGCTTTGGTGCCTCAGGCAATGCTGATTTAGGGATGGTACTGGGTTGGCTTGTCGGTGACGGCTATATCAATAAGCAGGAACAATTAAGCATAACGCTTTCGTTCTTTGGTGAGAAACGTGCTATTGCACCACACTTTGCAGAGGCAGTCAATCGCCTGGTCGCCGCGCCAGAAGGTGAGAGACAATATCAGATAGGTGTACAGGATATACGTGAGCGAGATGAGTCTCGTGTCGAATCGGTCAGGCTTACGCGCTTTGTAGACCCTGAATTGTTCGAAAACAAACTGCAAGTGCCAACGTCTGTACAGCGTGGCTCACATGAGATGCAAAAAGGTTTCCTCTCCGCTCTGTTTACAGCCGATGGATCGGTACAGGGGAGCACGGAGAAAGGGACTTCTGTGCGTCTGACCTCGATTAGCCAACCATTACTTGAAGGTATTCAGCGGCTGCTACTCAATTTTGGCATTGCTTCAAGCATCTATAAGGACCGTCGTGAGCAAGGCATGCGCGATCTGCCAGATGGGAAAGGTGGCGTAGCTTCATACAATTGCCAGGCATATCACGAACTTGTAATCTCACGAGGGAACCTGATTACATTTGCCAGACAGATTGGCTTCTTGATGATTGAAAAACAGAACAGGCTAGAAGATATTCTCACTGATTACAAGCGTGGACCATATCGCGAAGACTTTCTCGCCACGTTCGAGAGCCTCACTCCTGAGGGCGAAGAGATGGTCTATGATTTGACTGAGCCGGAGATGCATCTTTTCATCGCTAATGGCCTTGTTGTCCATAATTGTGGAGAACAGCCGCTGCCGCCTTTCGGCGTGTGCAACCTCGGCGCGCTCAATCTCTCAGCCTTCGTCAAAAATGGCAAGATGGATTGGGAACGACTGGCGGAGGTCAGCAAGGTGGCGATGCGCTTCCTCGACAATGTGGTTGATGCCAACGAGTACTTCATCGACGAGAACAGAGAGGCGCAATTGAGCACACGGCGCACCGGATTAGGAACGATGGGGCTGGCAGACGCGCTGATCAAAATGAAGATTGCATATGGGAGCGAAGAGTCTCTGCCGACGATTGAGCGCATCTACGCCACGATTCGCGATGCGGCCTATGAAGCTTCAGCGGATAATGCGGTGGAGAAGGGAGCGTTCCCCAGGTTTGAGCACGACAAGTACTTGCAGGGCAAGTTTATCAAGCGCCTGCCGAAAAATGTCCAGGAGAAGATTAAGAAGCAGGGTATTCGCAATGCGGTGCTGCTGACACAGGCACCGACGGGGACAACCAGTCTGCTGGCTGGTGTCAGTTCGGGTATTGAACCTGTGTACGACTTTGCGATGATTCGCCGGGATCGTACAGGCGAACACATCCTGTATCATCCCTTGCTCCAGGAATGGCGTGATAAGCATCCTAACGAGCCGACGCCACACTACTTTGTCTCGTCCAAGGATCTGACACCAGAAGAGCATGTGCGCGTCCAGGCTACAGTACAGAGCTACACAGACTCCAGTATCAGTAAGACGGTAAACGCGCCCAACGAACATACTGTTGAGCAGGTACAGAAGCTGTATCGTCTCGCCTACGAGATGGGGTGCAAGGGCATTACCTATTATCGTGACGGCTCACGCGATGCCGTGCTCACACGTGTCGAGGATGAGAAGAAAGCGGCAGAGCAGCAAGCTGCGCAACAGGCACCGATGATGGAGCCTATCACGTCGCTTCACCAGGGTCTCAAGGCACGGCCTGCAGTAGTGCATGGCTACACACGCAACATCAAAGCTCCGGAAGGCACGATCAACATCACAGTGAATAGTGATGAGCATGGACCATTGGAGGTTTTCGTCAACGTTGGCAAAGCCGGAAGTGACATTGCAGCCCTGGCCGAAGCGCTGGGTCGCCTGATCTCCTTCAACCTGCGTATTCTAAGCCCCCTATCGCAAACTGACCGGGCACAAGAGATCGCGGAGCAGTTGCGCGGTATCGGCGGTAGTCGCTCCGTCGGCTTCGGTCCACAGCAGGTGCGCTCATTGCCTGATGCCGTCGCACGTGCACTTGAATTGCACATGGAGTCCTTGCAGGAGAGCGCGGAGAAAAAGGAAGAGACAACAGCAGACAGGAATGGCAAGGATGATCCTGTAGCGGATGTAAATCCATTCCTGTAGCGGATGTAAATCCATTGCAGTTGAGCCAGTTGAACATAACTGGAAATCTGTGTCCAGAATGTGGCTGTAACACGATGGTATACGAAGAAGGATGCCGGAAGTGCTATAACTGCGGGCATAGCGAGTGCTAAGCTCAGTTTAGGTGAAACAGCCTGTAGAGACGGCGCGCACCGTCTCTACAAATTGCCTTTGAGGGATTGTAGAACGGTTTGCATCGTTTTACTATCCCTCGTCCACACTATTGTAGCTGAATTTAACCATCTACAGGATTGAGTGCTGTCCCTCCATCTATCGGCACAGGTGCTGTAAATGCTGTTTCTTGAATACGGAACCAGCCGTGGTTCCAGGCCCCACTACTGGCATTGGCATCCCACCAGGTACTGTACGCGTTGCCATCTTTGCCAATGACGAAGAGGTCGAGATGGTCATGTGTGCGTGCGGCTGCTGAGATGACGGAGTGCTGGTTGATAGTGAAACCATCGCCGAAGTGCGGATCACTGATACGGAACCAGCCGTGGTTCCAGGCCCCGCCACTGGCATTGGCATCCCACCAGGTGCTATAGACCGCATCATCTTTACCCACCACGAACAGATCCAGGTGATCAGTCGTGCGCGCAACTGAAGAAATGAAGGTACCCTGGTTGACAGTGAAATTATCACCGAAGTGCGGATCAGCGATGCGGAACCAACCGTGATTCCAGGCGGTCCCTGTGTTGGCATCCCACCAGGTGCTATAGACCGCGTCATCCTTGCCGACCACGAACAGATCGATGTGATCAGCCGTGCGCGCAACCGCTGAGATCGTTGAAGTCTGGTTGACGGTAAAGCCATCGCCAAAGTGCGGATCAGCGATACGAAACCAGCCGTGCTTCCACGCTCCACCACTGACGTTAGCATCCCACCAGGTGCTGTATATTGCACCATCTTTGCCTATCACGAACAAATCAAGATGATTCGGCTGGCGCGCAACCGCTGCAATGGTGGTACCCTGGTTAACAGTGAAACCATCGCCAAAATGTGCATCACCGATGCGAAACCAGCCGTGATTCCAGGCTCCACTACTGGCGTTAGCATCCCACCAGGTGCTATAGACTGCGTCATCCTTGCCGACCACGAATAAATCAAGATGATTCGGCTGGCGCGCAACCGCTGAGATGGTTGAAGTCTGATTGACGGTAAAACCATCACCAAAGTTCGGGTCTCCAATACGAAACCAGCCGTGATTCCAGGCAGGACCTGAGTGGACATCCCACCAGGTACTGTACACCACATCATCCTTGCCTACCACAAACAGATCCAGGTGATTCGACTGTCGTGCAACCGCTGCAATCTTCGTCCGCTGATTGACAGTGAAGCCGTCGCCAAAGTGCGGATCAGTGATGCGGAACCAGCCGTGATTCCAGGCTCCATTACTGACGTTGGCATCCCACCAGGTGCTATGGATACCGCCGTCGTTGCCAACTGCGAACAGATCAAGATGATTCTGCGTTCTTGCTACAGAACTAATCGTCGCTTGTAACGGAAATGCCATATACTTTCTCTTTCTTTTCGGTTTCTCAAAAGGCCACGCGCGTTTCACGCTCTAAGAGGAGTATGCCCTCTGGTAGCCGTCGCTGTCTTGTATGTTTTTCTCCTGCTCTTGAACATTCTTGCTCTCTTTTCTCACCGCCCCTGGTGGGACGCCCAGCAGGTGCTTGAAATGGCGGTTCAGGTGGCTCTGATCAGCAAACCCTACGGCATGAGCGACCTGAGCAATCGTCTGTTCTTCCTTGAGCAACAGAGTTCTGGCACGTTCAACCCGGCACGCAATCACATACTGATAGGGAGCCAGACCTGTCGACTGCTTAAACAGGCGGCAGAAGTGCGAGACGCTCATGCCAATGGAGGTGGCCGGGTCCTTCAAGGGAATGTCCTGGTCGAGCCGATCATAAATAGCGTCCCGCACGATGGAGAGTTGGCGCTGTGTGAGGTTACGCTGTGAGGACGGAGGCACGAGCGAGGCCGTCGAGGAGAGACGCAGCAAGTGCAGGACCAGGATCCTGGCTAAGGATTCGGCATAGACGCGTCCAGCCACTCCCCCCGACTCCAGCTCCCCTACCAGGGAGAGACCAATCTGTTCAATCAAGTGATCGCGGATATTGAACTGCTTCATCATCTCGACATGGCTCGGGTCATTGCGCCCCATCTCAGCAACCACCTGCTCAACCAGAGAAGGAGCCAGGTAGAGATAGAGCACGACGGCTGGCGTTCCTTGCCAGAAATAGGTGCTCGACAGCTCTTTTGGCTCAAGACAGATTCCTCCTGGATAGGAGATTGCCCGCTTTACACGAGCACCGGTCTGCTGCTGTAAATCAACGACGCCATGGAGATGAAGGCAGACCCCGTCACAGTCCTTTGGTACGTGCAGAGGCTCTCTGGGAGGACGGAATTGATAGACGTGAGCAGTGATTCCTTCCCAACGCTGCTCACTGGAGTACAATTGCTGGGTGAAGATATCTGGTATGGTTTCGTTGAATGCGGAAACGTTCTTTGTGGGAAACGTGATATTGAGCAACAAGGTTGCCTCTCCTCTCTCTTTATCGAGATGACATGGGTCCATTCCCTGTTGTAGGACCATCGTGGTCCTTCTTATTCTAATTCACTAGATGATTGTGTAGCAGGCGTGCCATTTTATAAACGTTGAGGTTTATGCTTTTTTGTAGAGGGCTTCTGTTAAAGTCACTGTATTATTTAAGGTTCAACCTACCCTAAGAGGAGTCAACACATTGAACCCTGTCCGTTTAAGAGACTCCAGGTCGCACCTCGGCACCGATTTCTAAAATCTTTCATCTAGCCAGTATATCCACATACTCCCACACGTGGAGAATTGACTACAGGCAGCATCATATCAGCGTCCTCACTGCGTTTGGCACACTTGTTACAGTACGCGTTCTCCTCCACATTGAAGTACCCGGCAACCACTTTCGTCGCAGGTTTTCCACATACCTTACAAAGAATGACGGGCGCTACATTTCTGGCAAGAATAGTGATAGGATCGTCCTCTTCTCCTGCCTGGGCCACTCCATCTCTTTCCGAGACGACCCTTAGATTAAGTTCTGTGGTGGACCCAAAGTCGTACTCGTAGGTAAACTTTTGTCCCACTTTCAGAACTTTTTCTAGTCTGGCATCCAGACTCCGGTCTTCAACCATGTCTAGCAGGAATTTCAGTGTGCTTTTCTGGAAGTAAAGGCTTCGTTGCTCCTCTATGTCTTCTAAAGCAAACAAACTGGTACTTTTGGGCAGAGATTTCAGCCTGTCTTTCAAGAAAGCCACAAGATCGTCTCTTGAACGAGGCTTTCTAAGTTCAACCTGCAACTCGTCAGGAATCCTGTTACGCAGCTCAGGTAGCTCTTCATCGAGGAATTTTCCTATCTCCTCGGCGAGTTCTTCTGGGCTTAAATCCTCCTCCTCACCCTCCTCTTCATTCTCTTCGTCCTCCTCATCCGCTTCTGCTCCAACTATCTCGAAAGAAAAGTCTTCCGGCTCATCTGCATAAGAGGTTCCACCAATTTCGAATGAGCTCAGGTGGTCACAACATTCAACCCAGATATCCCTTAAGAAGCGATCTAACGCAAAAAGCGATTCCGAGGCTGGTATTTCGAGATGCATCCAGTACTGGGGATTGTATCGTCCCTCTGCTAGAATATGAAACAGTCTCTGCTTTGCCTCATCTCCTGTGCCGACTGCGATAGCGGCTGCTCTCTGCTTGCAATGCTTGAGATGCTGGGTCATTTTCGCCTTGTCAAATTCGCCATTACAAAATTTACATACGCCCTTTGTAGTTACATTTCTCTTCGATTGTGTTGCCATAGTCACTCCTTACTAAGGTATTTATAAGATAATCGCATCTCTCAAAATTGTGTCTCAATTATACAAACGAATAGACTTCCAGGCCTATTCCTGATAGGAAAATATCCTATGGAGGCAGGTGGGAAAACACGCATGTGTGTTTTCCCACCCGTGTGTGCGTTGTATGTTAGACGTATGCGAGTTTCTCCGGCTTTGCTATGATATGAATAGTCTGAAGATGTTGTGCCTCCACTTCTATAGTAAGCACGAGCAAGGCGCGATCATCGAAGCGAAAGATCAGCACACCGTACTGCTTATTATAGCAGGACTACTGTTCGCCCTTGACATGTGCGCATTACGCAACGTATGCTATTGTTGAATACTTCAAAAAGTGAAGCATAGAGACAACCATCTATGAAAGATTAAGAGAGGGAAGACAGTCTCATGAGCATCAAAGAGGCAACAACGCTCGTTAGCATTAACTTCCATTTTGATCCGCTCTGCCCATTAGCGTGGCGGACAGCATTATGGATGCGTGAGGTACGGAACTTGCGTCCGGTTGATATTCACTGGCGTTTATTTAGCCTTGAAGTGGTGAACCGCAAGGAAGGTGTAGAGCCAGATTATGTGGGTAATGGCTGGGCTGCACTGCGCACGTTAGCTCTTGCACAGCGACAGAAGGGCAACGAGGCGGTTGAGAAGCTTTATATTGCGCTGGGCAATGCCCAACATGGACGTAGAGAGAGCATCCGAGAGCGTGCAGGCGTTGAGGCATGCGCGGAGCAGGCAGGATTTGGCAAAGACTTTGTGGAAGCCGCTCTGAGTGATGAAGGCACAATCCAGGACGTGCTAAACGATCACCAGGAGGCGGTCAAGCGTTATCAGGCCTTTGGTGTACCGACGATTGCCATTGAAGGCTCGCATGTGGGCTTTTATGGGCCAATCATTCATTCGGTACCGTATGGAGAAGAAGCTGCCGATTTGTGGGACTACACAGCGTGGGCATTGAAACAACCGAATATATTTGAGCTGAAACGCGATCGCAAACAGGCTCAATGGGGTCCAGTATCAGCCACCGAGTAAGGTTCGTAAAGCGATGGGCAACTTGATCACCCATCGCTTTTTTACCGATGAATCGCCGGACGGGATAAATCCGGTCCCTACGGTGATAGATATACTTTTTATATAAAAGGGTATAACGGCTTCCTCATTTCTTATGAGTGATTCTTTAAGAACCGTTCGATACGTAGCAGGGCTTCTTCGATTTTATCATAGGCTGTGCAGTAGGCGGCACGCACATAGCCAACGCCGGCATCACCAAACGAGCTGCCGGGAACGACGGCGACCTTTTCCTCGAAGAGCAGTTTCTCGGCAAAATCTTCGTCGGTCATGCCTGTGCTGCGAATGGAGGGGAAGGCGTAGAAGGCTCCACGTGGTATACAGGTGGGGAGACCGATACGATTGAGCCCCGCAACAAACATGATGCCTCGTCGCGCATACTCATCGTGCATTATGTTTACGTCTTCCTCACCATAACGCAAGGCCTCAAGGGCTGCTTCCTGAGCGGCTGTTCCTGCACACATAATAGCGTACTGATGTACTTTGAGCATGGCTTCCAGAATATGCAGCGGAGCCGCAACATAACCGACACGCCAGCCCGTCATGGCATACGCTTTAGAGAAACCATCCAGCAGAATAGTGCGCTCTTGCATGCCAGACATGGATGCGATACTGACATGATCAGCTCCATAGACGAGGCGACTGTACACTTCGTCGGATGCTACAATCAGGTCATGCTCAACGGCGAGTCTGGCAATACCTTCCAGTTCGCTGCGTGGCACAATAGCGCCGGTGGGATTGTTGGGATTGCCGAGCAAGATCATCTTTGTACGTGGTGTGATCGCCGCAGCAATCTCGGCTGCTCGTACGCCGAAGTCGTATTGTGCATATGTGGGAACCGGGACAGGCACGCCACCGGATAAGATAATATCGGCCTCATAAGCGACATAGCCCGGATCAGGTGAGATCACTTCATCGCCGGGATCAATAAGTGTGCGCATCGCCAGGTCTACGCCCTCGCTGACGCCAACCGTGACCAGTATTTCGTTGGCGGCGTTATAAATAAGACCATAGCGACGCTCTAACATCGCGGCAATCTCTTCACGCAACGCAATTGTGCCATAATTAGAAGTATAGCGCGTATGACCATCTATAATAGATTGAATACCCGCCTGGCGAATATGCTCTGGTGTCACAAAATCAGGTTCACCCACGCCCAGCGAGATCACGTCCGGCATTGTATTTATAATATCGAAGAATTTTCGAATGCCCGAAGGCTTTACTTTGCGTACTCTTTGCGCCAGGACCTCACGTTTGACTGACATAAAATTTATACCCCTTTTCCCTTCAACAATGAAAGCTCGCTATGACAACAGACAACGTTGCCTTATCCTATGGTTACCACTTAGCCTATATTCTACAATATAGTTTGATGAGATCGCCATTGACAAAGCGCTCATTGCTTGGTACACTTATTCTAATGCTTATGGGCACCGGGCACCTTGCAAGTGCCGATGACCTTGTTACTTGTCGTGAGAAGCGGGACGGGTGCGGCATGCGAGAGCTCTAAGACCTATAGAACGTCAAGCAGGTAGGTGGCAAGCGAGGTAAACACATTCAGCGAGGGCTCAACCCGCTCCCATAGGCAGTAGCAATCCCCTTCAGATACTACTTGTGGGAATTGTCACAAATGAGAACTTTCTGACCTCAAAGGTGGGCCAATCCTCAAAATATATAGTGCTGATTGATACTGATATCGGAGATGATATCGACGACGCTCTGGCACTCGCCCTGGCTCTGAAGTCCACTGAAATTGAGCTACAGGGCGTTACGACAGTGTTCGGGGATACACAGCGACGGGCACAACTGGCCGCTCACCTGCTCAGTATCTTTGGGCGCGCCGACATTTCCATTGCGGCAGGCATCGGCACACCGCTACAATCACGCCACCGCCCGTCCGGCGTACCTCAGGCAGCCATTCTCGATGAACGTCTCATAGCATCAGCTATTAGCAATCTCTCAGGACCAGAACTTATCATCCAGACGACGCTGGCCCATCCAGGTCGCGTCAACCTTATCTGTATTGGTCCACTTACGAATATCGCTACAGCGCTCAAAATGGAACCACGACTCTTCATGTCTATACGACATATTATTATGATGGGTGGCTCCAGCAGCATTCCCCTGGCTGACTGGAATGTACGCAATGATGTACTGGCGGCGCAGATAGTACTGGGCGCGGGTATCCCTATCACAATGATCGGCTTCAATATCACGATGCGCTGCCAGTTGCGTACATACGATATCAAGCGCCTACGCAATTCTGATAAGCCAGAAACGCAGTTATTGAGTAAGCTGATTGCTGTCTGGCAGCGACATCGACCACGGGGGCAGGCAGAATTGCCTTATCTGCATGATCCTTTGACGATTACGGCACTCTGTCAACCAGAGTTATTTACATTCGAGGAGATACCTGTACGCGCCATCGGCCACGGACCATTCAAGGGCTTTATAGTACCACGCTTGATGCAGGGTCCATGGGTGAATGCTGCCGTCAATGTGCAGGCAAAGGAGGCGCGTGAGTGGATAATGCAGCGCCTCCTGGAGTAGCTTTACAGTCCCAGGCCCCTGACCTTCTCGACGATGTCAGGAAGAGCCGCTAACACGGCATCTACGTCGGCCCCGGTGTTTGACTTGCCCAATGTCAGGCGCAGACTGCCATGCGACCACTCTGGCGGCAATCCCAGCGCGATCAGAACATGCGAGGGATCGACAGAGCCAGAAGTGCACGCGGAGCCTGTAGAGGCTGCGATGCCGAGCAGATCAAGATTGAGCAGGATCGATTCGCCTTCGACGCCTTCGAAGCAGAAGCTGGCATTATTGGGCAAACGATCCTCGGGATGCCCTGTGAGTCGGCTGCGGGGAATGGTCAGGATGCCCTCGATCAGGCGATCACGCAGAGCTTTGATGCGTGGTGTTACCTGGGGAAGCTCTTCCCGGGCCAGTCGCAGGGCTGTAGCGGTTCCGACGATACCAGCAACATTCTCAGTACCGGCACGACGTCCACGTTCCTGTGAACCACCCTGTAATTGTGGTAGAATACGCATCCCCTGGCGGACATAGAGGATGCCCATCCCCTTTGGCCCATAGAATTTGTGCGCGGAGAGCGAGAGCAGGTCAGCATTCAGCTCCGCGACATCAATGGGGATCGCTCCGCCCGCCTGCACAGCATCCACATGGAAAGGAATCTTTCTGGCACGACAGATGCGCCCGATCTCAGCAACAGGCTCGATAGTACCAATCTCGTTATTCGCATACATAATCGAGACGAGGACAGTCTGGTTTGTAATTGCGCGAGCTACGTCATCAGGATTCACGCGTCCATACTCGTCAACAGGCAGATAGGTAGTTTTGAAGCCAGAGCGTTCCAGGTACTGACAGGTATGCAGCACAGCGTGGTGTTCAATCGCTGAAGTGATCAGGTGATTGCCCTTCTTTTGCGAGGCATAGGCCATACCTTTAATGGCAAGGTTATCGCTCTCGGAGCCACAGCCGACAAAGGCTATCTCAGTGGGACGACAATGGATAATCTCAGCCACCTGCTCGCGTGAACGGTCTATCGCCTGCATAGCGTGGCGTCCTAATGTGTAGATGCTGCTCGCATTACCATACTCGGTCGTAAGATACGGGATCATCGTATCCAGTACGCGCGGGTCAAGTGGGGTCGTGGCAGCGTGATCAAGGTAAATGGTGCGCTCCGACATAGTATCGTGTCCCTGTTATTTTATGCACATGCTGTAATTCTTCATGATTTCTTCTCCTGACTCCTCAGCGCCTGCGGCGAGGAATCAGAAAAGGCTTTTGAGCAGTTACATTATATCATTATAGACAACTACAAAGACCCCCAATTAAAAATGGTATCAGGAGTAATCCCTGGGGAGTGGTATGCCAGCGTAATCAACTTATGCGGATCAAGTGTAATAGTATTGAAATCGCTCTTATACGGCTTGCCATCAACATACACCTGCCAACCGGCAGATTGATCCAACTGAGATGGATACTGCAACTGCGGAAATTGCTGTTTCCAGACATGCAGAAAGTTTCCTAACGTAAAGGTCATTTGCTGCGGAGCCTCTATATGTATAACACCACTGGTGTCATGCGTATGCAGCCAGTAAAAGCAGGCGTTCGTTATGCCAATATTCTGCGCTATAGGTATCGCCTGCCCATTTATATAGATGGACAGATGAGCATGGACGTGATATGTAAGCATCTCAGTTGAATTACATTGCACATTATCAACAACTGGCATGAGCGACGGTTGGCCGTTTGTATCTACAGATGTACTCGCAGCAGTGGGAGATGGTTGAGCTGCCGCTGAACCTGACTGGCCACGAGCAAAGTATAGGAAAGATGCAACCGTCAAAATAACGGCGGCAATCACGCCGCCGATAACTATCCGTCTTGTCACTGCCGTGCGCCGTTGTGCAGCCGCACGGCGCAGTTGCTCTTCCCGACGCTCACGACGCCGATCCTGTTTCTTTGTTGGCTTTGTTGGTTGGTTGGTCGATTGTTTACCCATTGATGGCTTCCAATTTCTTATTGTGTTTCGGCAGGCTTCTTCTTAAAAAAGCCCTCGTTCATACTACCACTGCGATACCCCAGCAGATCGACAGTCACATAAGCATAGCCTATTTTGCGCAGGCCATCGGTCACCGTACGGCTCATCTCTTCCTCAATGAGGCGAGGAATGTCCGCACGCTCCACTTCGATACGTGCAATTTTATCGTGGTGACGTACACGCAATTGGCGGAAGCCCAACTCACGCAGCAATTTCTCCGCCTTGTATACCATTTGCAGCGAGGCTACATCGACCTTGCTACCGTATGGAATGCGCGACGAGAAACAGGCCATTGCGGGCTTGTCCCATACGGGTACGCCAAGCATATGAGCCACTGCACGGATCTCGCGCTTGCCCATCTCAGCTTCCTTCAACGGTCCACGCACACGAAACTCGCGTGCCGCACGCTGACCAGGGCGAAAATCACCATCATCATCTTTATTCACACCATACGCAATATGGCGTAGATTGTGCTGCTTCGCAAGCGGCCCTAACTGAGAAAACAGTTCAGTCTTACAAAAGTAACAGCGATTGAGATTATTGGCAGCATAGCGCTCATCTTCAAGCTCATGGGTCTCCAGTGTAAGCAGCGGGATACCCATCTGCTCAGCAACGGAGACGGCTTCTGCGGTCTCTTCTGGTGCATAAGCATCTGAGGAAGCAATTGCTCCCATCGCGCGCTCGCCCAGTACATCATGCGCAACCTTAAGCAGCAGCGCACTATCGACACCGCCCGAATAGGCCACCAACACCGATTCCATCTCACGCAGAATCGCCTGCAAATGTTCATATTTTGCTTGCGTCTCAGCATCTAATGCTTCAACGCGTTCTGTATTGACATTAGGGATATTAACCATTATCTTAGACTCCAGGTAAGGTAATAAAAAAAGACCCATTACTTCCAGAACAACTCATCTTTTCGGGTCTATCCAGATACCTGGCCCATTATACCATAGAGCTACAGACAATCATCATTGCCCTTGAAATAAATACGGGATATGTTACAGCCAGCAATCTACCGGAGTAACTGACAGGAGACTATGTATGCCGGTGCACACCTCGACCGCTGCTCTTATTCTAGCGGCAGGCAGTTCCAGCCGTATGGGAGCCGGACGGCACAAATTACTTTTACCGCTCGGTGATCGTCCGGTTCTGGCACATGTTATCGCAGCAACACTTGCATCACAGGCCAGACCTATCATGCTTGTCCTGGGACACCAGGCCCAACAGGTACGCATGCAGATTGCCGCATACACTGACCATCCTGCCATTCTCAGTGTAGAAAATCCCGCCTATCTCCAGGGCATGAGCACCTCACTACGCGCAGGGCTACAGGCGCTCATAAATAACGAGAACAAAAGTGAAGCGCCATCGCATTCCCTCGACGGCGTACTCATTGTGCTCGGAGACCAACCGCTGATGACCTCGCATATTATTGACGCACTCATCACCAGCAAGCAAACGACTGGGAAACGTATCATCATCCCTTTTTACAACGGTACGCGCGGAAATCCAGTCCTATTTGATGCCAGCCTCTTCCCCGACCTGCTGGAGATTACCGGCGATGGCGGTGCACGCAGTGTCATCGAACGACATCAACAGGAGGTTGTAAAGATCGAACTGGGCGCTTCTATGGCGAGCTATGATGTAGATACCTGGGAAGCATATCAAGAAGTTGTAGCAGAGTGGGAACGGAAACAAGGACTATAGGCATGAACAAACAGGAGGACGTACGCAAGCAGCAGGTAAGGTTCTGGCTAGACTACAGCCAGCAACTCTCAACGGCCATTCGTTATGTCGAGGCTCTGACAGCAGTAGAGCGGGCAGTCAGGCTGGATGAGACGAACGCGGAAGCCCATTACGTGCGAGGGACATGCCTGGCTATGCTCGCTCGCTATGACGAGGCGCTACTTGATTTTGACGAAGCATTGCGACTCGACGGGAATTATGTGCCAGCGTGGGATGGGAAAGCATGGGTACTGGGCATCAAAGGACAGAAGGCTGAGGCGCTGGCAGCGATTAACAGGGCGTTGGAGCTCGATCCTGAGTATTTTGAGGCTCAGAAGCGCAAGAAGCGGTTGGAGGCAATGGAAGGTAAGTAAATGGCAGTTAACCGCCTGCCAGTCTACTCTCAATATATTAAGAGCGGTTGGTTGCCCTGGATATGTAACTTTTTGCGTACTCCGCGCGTGTTATAGAGAAGGTCTAAGCAAGAAAAATTTGAAGGAATCACTTCTTTCCCCTTGTCCTCGAAAGAGAGGCATATCAAGGCAGATATCCCAAACATGGACAGGGATTGACCTTCCTGGAGAGAGGAAGAAAACAGATGTTCTCTCAATGACGAAAGGAGCAGAAACATATATGACGACAACAAGTGAACAATCAACCATGATAGCTGTTTTTGCAGATCGTGATCAAGCGAATCAGGCTATCGATAACCTTCGTCGTGCTGGATATAGCTATGACCAGATCAGATTAGTACAGCGCGGCACGAACAGGTTTATCGAGGACCTCAAAAGTTTGTTTACAGCCCAGACAACTGCCACTACAAACTCGGCTGATGACTGGATGAGAATAGGTGTGCCAGAGCAAGATGCACGCCACTATCAAAGTGAACTTGATGCAGGTCGTAGCATCGTGCTTATCAAAGCCGCTACCAGTCCAGAGCAGGCTCTCAGTATCCTGCGTCAGAGCGGGGCATATGATATTGCCGCTCGCCTGAGAACTGCACAACCGGCTATGGCAGCGGGAGCTTATAATCCCAATGCTCAATCGGGAACTTACAACCCCAATGCTCAGCCAGGAGCTAACAATCCCAATGTTCCCCCGAGAACACGTGATACACAGCCCCAGCCACGTCCAGCCAACACACAAGCCGAACGAAACGCTTGATTGCCGCTAGCAAACGGTCATTCTTACAGAAGGGGAGAGGCTTCGAGCATTCCCCTTCCTGTTCTTTCAGCAAGAAGCCTCTGAGCAATCAGAGGCTTTTGTTTGCCAGGTTACTCAACTACACCAACGTATTTGAGGTTGTCTTGAAGCTCAGCCCAGGCTGTCTGAGCTACTCGCGGTAAGCAATGGCAATGCGCTCGGATACAGGCGTTACGGTAAAATACACGGCAAAGCGCGGCCCTTCAGATGATTCTCCGAAGTATACAGTATAACAAGCCACCTTTTAGGAACAATAGTATCATACGTCCTGTACTGTATGGAACCTTCTAAGCATTGATCGCCGTATCATCTTACAATGGAACAGCATATAATCATTCTTTATTATGCGCATGTAACTCCACCAATGGAGCAACGTATTGAAGTTAGCTGTAAATGTCGAGATTATGCGCTAGAAATTCAGAGGGATAACGCGTGCCAGAGCCAACAATGATCAAAATAGACACCAGTTCTCCGAACGTAAGAATAAAACCGAATCGTCGCCTTATGGCTCGCCTGTTCAGTCTCTCTCGCCCTTACTGGTGGCAATTTGCTATTATTATGCTGACGACCCTGCTCACCAGCACCCTGACCGTGACATATCCGGCGCTGACGGGGCAGATTATCGATAACGTGATTGGTAAGAACGCGCGTGCGCTCCATAACATTATTTTCCTGTTCCTCGCCCTCTCCGTCGCGCAGGCAGTCATCAGCTTTTTGCAGGGCTACTGGATGACCAGCATCGGCGAAAGAATCGTGATCGAACTGCGCATCCGTCTATTCAGTCACTTGCAGAAACTCCCATTGAGCTTTTTTCAGGATAATCGCACAGGCGAATTGCTCAGTCGCCTGACCAACGATGTAGGCCAGGTACGTGCGGCGGTCACCAATAATCTCATCAGCCTTGTACAGAATATTATTACCCTGCTGCTCGGTGTAGTAGTTATTGTGGGTGGTCCAAATACTATTCTGGCTGCTGCGAACCGCTTCAACATCCACATCCCACTTGCCAACTCAAACATCTCATTTGGCCCAACGCTGCTGATTACCGCGCTTATCCTGTTTCCCGTCGTATTTCTTCCCTTTTTTACAAGCCGTTATCTGCGTAAATTCGCGAAGCAGGAACTCAAAAAATTGAGCGAGGCAACAGCCGCATCAGAGGAAGCCATCGGCAATGCGAAAATCGTGAAGGCCTTCACGCGCGAGGAATATGAAATTACCCGCTATAACGCGCTTGCCTGGCAGCAATTTAGTATTGTGCGCAAGAGGGCACGCCTGCAGAGCATTGTACAGGGCGGTACAAGCCTGCTTAGCGTCGCCGGTATCGCCGTATTTCTCTGGTATGCCAGCACAGCAGTTCTGAATGGTAGCCTCACGATCGGCATCTTGAGTACCATTGTGATCTACTTCGGTATCCTGTCCCAACCTTTTATCGCGCTCAGTATGCTCTATAGTCAATTTCAAGTAGCCCTTGGTGCCTCCGAACGCGTTTTTGAATTGCTGGATCAGCCCATCTCGATTACAGATAAGCCTGGAGCACTCCCTCTGCCGCCTGTTATAGGAGATGTGCGCTTTGAACAGGTCGAGTTCAGCTACGATGAACATACGACGGTCCTACACGGTGTCACATTCGAAGCAGAGCAGGGGAAAGTGATGGCACTGGTCGGTCCCAGTGGGGCAGGCAAAACGACGATTGCTAATCTGATTCCGCGCTTCTTCGATATCCAGAGTGGACGCATAACTATCGATGGTTACGATATCTCCCATGTGCAGGTCAAAAGTTTACGTGAGCAGATCGGGATTGTGCTACAGGAGCCGGTACTTTTTGGAGCGACGATACGCGAAAACATTGTCTATGGACGCCTGGATGCAACCCAGGAAGAGATAGAGGAGGTGGCACGCGCATCCAATGCGTATGAATTTATCGAAAAGCTGCCACAGGGCTACGATACGCTGGTAGGTGAACGAGGTGTCAAGCTTTCGGGCGGGCAGAGGCAACGTATAGCGATTGCGCGCGCTTTGCTCCGAAATCTGCGCATCCTTATCCTGGACGAAGCCACCAGCTCTCTGGACAATGAAAGCGAACGGCTGGTGCAGGAGGCGCTTGATCGGCTGATGCGGAACCGCACCACGATTGTCATTGCACACCGTCTCACCACCGTACAGAATGCCGACAAAATTGTGGTCATCGAGAAAGGCCAGATCGTCGAGCAGGGCAATCACGAGGAACTACTTGAGCGTAGAGGCACATACTATCGCCTCTACACCCGCAAATTGCAGGATGAGGTAGAAGAGGCCTGGTCCTGACCGTAGCGGCATGCCTTGCGTGTGCCGAGTTCGCGTCGGGACATCTATGTGCTGGGACATCTGTGCTTCAGGGCACGCGGACCCGGCACACGCAAGGCATGCCGCTACGGGAATAGCCGACTCACCAGCGATATAATTTCCTGGTGGACCTGGTCTGGCGACTGCGAGGCATCGATGACTTTGATGCGTTCTGGATGGATCTGGGCGAGTGTCAGAAAAGCATTGCGTAAGCGGCGATGAAATTGCTCTGATTCTTTATCGAAGCGATTCTGCTGCTCACGTATTCCATCTCTATCCTGAGATACATCCGTACGCCTATTAACTTCTATAGGATCAAGATCAAGCAAAAGAGTGAGATCAGGTACATGCCCCTGCGTTGCAAACAAAGAAAGTTGTTCTATAAATTCCATACCAAGTCCCCGTGCCCCCCCCTGATAAGCTATACTCGAATCAAGGCAACGGTCAGTAATTACAAGTGTTCCATTTGCCAGTGCAGGTAGGATCAAACTTTCGAAATGTTGCGCACGATCAGCTTGAAACAGAAATGCTTCAGCCAATGGAGTAATAGCTAGATCAGGACGATTAAGCAAAAGCTGACGTACCTCTTTACCAAGAGGCGTACCGCCGGGTTCACGAGTACGTATATATGGAATACCTTGCAACTTCAGCCAGCGCCCTAGCAAGTCCATCTGCGTAGTTTTTCCTGAGCCGTCAAGACCCTCGAATGCAATAAGTCGCCCTCTGGCCATCAATTTCCTTTTCCATCAAACTAAGTTCTCATACAACCTTCGAGTCGGTAATTGTTGTCATTTAATCCCTCTATCCGAACGATACACGTCATAATCCCAGTCAAACTGCGGCTTGGGCAGCATATCTTCCGGCGTCCACTGGCGATCTCCCTTGCCATATTTGCCGCGATACTCTTTGAGCGTTTCGCCGACGTACTCGAAGGTGAGTTGGCAGATACGGAAACCAACCGGGACCAGAATCGTGGTCTGCGTGTGGTTGCTGATCTCCATTGTCCAGCGACTGATGTAGCCAACATCACCGACACCGGCACAGCGACAGACCGATAGACCCGAACGCGCTACCGTGCTACGCGAATACATTTTGGCCAGGAAGCCATTGTGACCACCAATGATTTCCTGCGTATGCGCCAGGATGGTTGTACCAGGGCGAATAGCAATTTTGCCATCTTTCGCTTTGCGCGGCTCACCCCAATAGCCACGAATTTCATCTGGAATCTCCAGGTGCATTACTTCAATATTTGCATCGCCCTGAAAATACCATTCGCCGAGGCGACAATCATATGAGTTTGTTCCCAGGTGGCGCTCATCAAACGGCTCGATGATAATATTGCCATTTTTCATCTCTTCCAGTATACGTTTATCGGACAACAACATGCTCTAAGATCTCCAGTACCTGTAGATATGGAAACACGTACAACTGGAGGGACAGATTTCTCGTCTCTCCTATTAGAATGAACGATTTACCGATCATTATACCGTGTCTACGCAATATCCTTACTTTGCCTTATGAATGTCATCGACTCCTTCTTTCACATCCACAAAAGGAACATCATTCATCTATCCTTTATCAGCCGTTTATCGACCATTATCCCGACTATCTCGAAGCGAAGAGAGCTGTCTGAAAGAACATTATGATACAATAAAGAAAATGTGAGGAACAGGAGCAAGTGCAATGGGATCAGAGAGATACCAACCGAACGAGGCGCTGCGTCGGCAACGCCAGTTGCGCGGATGGTCACAACAAAAAGTTGCGAACCTACTGGAGACAAATGAGATGATGGTGGGTCGGTGGGAGCGTGGCGAGAGAAAAACCAGCCCATTCTATCAAGAGAAGTTGTGTGACATCTTCGGCATGACGGCTGAAGAATTGGGCTTCATGAGTGAGCCACAAACCACGAAAAAGGAAAAGGAAGTCCAGACAAATGCTGGTAGAGAAAATGGAACAGAACAGTCCTCTTTCTCCCTACAAAAACAGAGTTCGGAGCCTTCTATCTCCATTGAAGAGTTTTTGTTACAATGTACAAGCAGTACTAAGGCATGCTGGCATCTATTAAGGGAAAAGGGGTTAGCCACAGCAGGGGAAATACTTGCGACAATGATCCCTCCACTCATGAAGTTAATTGTCCAACCCTCGAAATATCAGCAAGTAGCTGCTTGTCTTGCAACGGAAGCATACCTGATACGTGCAATAGTTGCGAAGCATCAGCTTAATTTTATTGCGCGAGAAGTGTCCTGTTACGAAGCTGTCAGGTGTAGTCGTCTTGCAAACGATCCTATTCTTCACGCCGCCGCATTGATGTACTTGGGGTATACACATATCTTTGTCCCGACGCCACGACCAAAGCAAGCAGTAGAAACATTTCTGGAGGCAGTGCAAGTTCTTGGAAATGCCGCTCCTTTGCTCAAGAGTGATATTTGTATGGGATTAGCTAATGTCAGAATTCATACTCATACTTACAGCAATAGACTCAAAGGATGCGGCTCAGAAGATTGCTGATATCGTCGTAGAGAATCGACTCGCACCCAGTTGTTGGGTCTCCGGTCCTATTACCAGTACACATTGGTGGGAAGGGAAGATTCATCGTGTTCAGGAATGGGTGTGTACCATCAGAACACGGAAAGAACTGTATCCGGCTCTGGAACAAGCTATCAAGGAGGCTCACACCTATGAGGTACCTGGCATCATCGCAACTCCTCTTATCGCAGGTAGTCAAAGCTATCTTGACTGGATTGTGAGCGAAACGACAACGCAGTGATGAAAGACTCTTCGAAAAATGACTTGATCGATACCTTCGAGGAAGCCCACAAAAAGCTCATTGCTGCCGCAAACGCTGCAATTGAGAGATCCGTTGTTGTTCGAGAGGGAGAATGGGGACCGCGCGAGGTTCTCGCACATATTGCGGGATGGGGAGTTGAAGCAACAGAGCGTCTTCCGCGCATTATTGCGGGTGCTCCTGTCCTTGTCTACGATGATGATGCTTTCAATGCCGCTATTATCACATTGTCAGGCGACCAATCATATATACAGGTCCGTAACACATTACAGCAGACACATCAACGTTTCGTTCAAATGCTTCGCGCCCAGGATGATAGCGTCTTTGTGCCGGGTAATCCTGTCTATGAACGTGTCAAAGCTGTCATTCAGCACCATCTGCAACATGCAGAGGAATTAGATAAACTGGCATGACCAATATGAATAACCCGTCTATGCAATATCCTCTGCATCATCATGAACATCCTCTCCCCCCTCCACAACAGGCGGTAGAGCACGCACAGCATCCACTTCGGTCCATATACGCTCTACCAGTTGCAGAGCCTCATCCTGCTCAGTCAGAACATGCTGGAAGGGAAAGAAGGCACGATCATCGCTATGACGATGAATCCAGCGACTGATGATATTGATCTGATCCACTTCAGCTTTGCCGATGATGTTGGGCGCCTCCCCCAGATTTGCTGCGTGCGCCAGTAGTTCGTGTATAGTGTTGCTCATAGCGCCTGGTTCATGGGGGACACATTCTTGCCGTAGCAGGCGACCGTGGCGGATGAGGAAGATTTCGTTGTGGCCCTCTCTGGCGGACGGATAGACGATAAACAGGTTATTGTATTCAACTGCCCCCGTGATCAGCCGTTGCCCGATCAGGATCTCATCGACACCGCGAATCGCATCACGGAGCCAGGCAGCACGCTCAAAGTTTAACTGCTGCGACGCTTCAAACATCTGACGGCGCAGGCGCTCAACCAGATCCTCGCGTTCACCCCCAAGAAAGGAGCATATCTGCTCAATGACCTGGTGATAGGCAGCAGAGTCACTATCGATGCCGCGACAGGGGCCAGGGCAGCGATTGAGATGCAGGCGCAAACAGGGATCAGAGGGTTTCGCTTGCGGCGGCAGACTGCGTGTGCAGGTACGTATGGGGAAGATTTTCTGGATCAGTTCAATCGTGAGATCGACAAGACGCCTGCTGCGGAAAGGTCCAAAATAGCGTGAGCCATCGGCGGCGACCTCACGTGTGGCATAGACGCGTGGAAAAGGATGTTGAATATCAATCTTGATGAAGGGATATAACTCATAATTGCGCAACTGCACATTGTATGCTGGCTGCAATTCTTTGATCAAACGCGATTCAAGCAGCAATGCCTCCAGTTCGGAGCCCAGGACTATTGTTTCGATGTCCTTGACGCTTTGCAGCAGACCATCCATTTTACGTGTATAGCCGAGAGGCTGGCTGTAATACGACGAGAGGCGATCCTTGAGGTTTTTAGCTTTGCCTACATAAATGACCTGCTGGTTGGCATCGCGCATAAGGTAGACCCCAGGTTTTGTGGGGAAATCGCGCTTCTTTGCAGGATCAAGAAAAAGACTGCCGTTGGGACGTGAGGAGGCAATCGCGGCAGGGGTAAGTTTACCATCGGCGCGCCACAACTTCCCTTTCTCAGAGACGGCAGCCTGCGTAATATCTCCACTCCATGCAACCGGCAGTTGCACACGAAGACGGAGATGCCCCAACGTCTTTATGCCCTGCTGCCTGGCAATTTCAAGCATGCGCAAAAAAACGGCGGCTGTCACTTCCGCATCTCCGAGTGCGCGGTGACGATTAATCGTCTGGATCTTCAGGTGCGCGGCCACCATATCGAGTTTGAAGCGCTTCAGACCGGGCAGAAAACGCCGCGCCAGTAGAATGGTATCAAGCCCATCCAGTGTGCACGCCCGTCCAAGCAAGCGGGTTTCGTATGCCAGGAAGTTGATATCGAAGCCGAGATTGTGTCCAACCAGGGTCGCATCCTCGATAAACTCAAGGAAATCAGGAAATATTTCTTTTGCCGTTGGCGCATTCTCTAGCATATCCTGCGTTATACCCGTAAATTTCACGATAAAGAGAGGGAGACGGCGACCAGGATTGATCAGGCTATGGAAAGAATCGACGACTGTTCCACCACGTAAGCGTATACCAGCAACTTCGATCACACGATCGGGACCGGGGCGTAGACCTGTCGTTTCAGTATCCACAACGACAAATTCGGTATCATCGAGTAACTGTTGCGTGCTACGCCAGGCGCTCAGCGACCAGAGCAGCGAGCGGCCGATGCCTGTATCGCCAACCGACTCAAATAAAGGGGAACTCCTCAAGGTCTTGCGCAAGTGCACAGTCCACAGACCTGTGTTGCCACTCGCACCAAAGAGGTGTTGTATCAGCAGATCTTCGGACGTTGGCTGTCCCAGCGTCTCCAACAATTCGTGCGCACGATGCAGCAACGTGCTCCGTTGCGGTAGCGCAATAGATTCCTCTTGCCCCATAATGATGCTCTCCCAAAGAAATAGGCAGTTAGATCATCTGTACAAGAATAGCACGCTAACAGATGTTTCGCAAGAGATAAGACGAGCAAGAATATTCTCATAGCTCCCCCTATATTTTTTCGAAAGAAGGCTCTCATAGTACTTTAGTATAGTTTTCTTTCTGTAGCACAATAAGTTGAGGTATACTTTATGCATAACTTTATCATTATTGGTCTTCAAAATCATTTTAATAGTGTAGTGAATCAGAACTAACTTGAAAAGGGGGAAACATCTATTTCGATAGTCTCTCGCAACTTCTCCATACACTTCATGCTATTTACACATTTCTTTGTGAGAGCATCTATCACAAAAAACTCTACAGTACCCGACTGATGGAGGCTATTTCATGCGGCAAGAGCAAGGGACAGTGATAGATAAGCTGGTCAATCTTATTCAGAAATTGCAATCAAAACGTGAGACAGGTCAGTTAACTAGCAGGCATGGCGACGGCATCGCAACGGAAGAGGGAATTATTGTCTTTGCCAATGGGAAGATCACAGAAGCCAGAGTAGGACGACGAACGGGTTCTGAGGCGCTCAATAAGTTGAGCACATGGGAAAACTGCTTATGTTGGTTTGTATTATCTATAGACAACACAATGGAGCCACACACCCACGATTCACTCGATGTACACACCGAAATATCCATCACTACGCAGACAAATACGTCTCCATTAGTACTTTTCCCCCCCTCTGGGAAACGAACAGATCCTCTTGAAGAAGATAGATGGACGGAGCGTTCTGTCTCTCCACCTGTTCCGGAGGTGCCTTATCCTGTGATTCCGCTACAACCAGCCCTCTCTAAGATCGAGCGCCTGGGTCTTTCTCGCGCTCATCGACGCTTCTTTCTGCTTATTGATGGACGGAGATCTGTCCCCGATTTAATACGTCTTACGGGTCGGGAAAAGGACTATGTATACCAGATCTTGCGGGACCTGGAACGTGCCATGCTCATTCGCATTTCAGATGAAATGCCTCAAAAGGAAAGATAAGCATATACTATAGGCTGCGCATACTTCATAGCTGCCTTACGGTATCAGGAGGGGAAAATGTCCAGTAAAGCATCCATTTTAGCACGAGATGAAGCACTCAGAGAGATTCTCCTGGCAGAGCGAGATGGGCGTGTGCCTATGCTAGATCACGCCGATCTCCATCAAACCGACCTGGCAGGGGCGGACCTGAGTGGAGGTGACATCCGTGAGGCAGACCTGTCAGACGCAAATCTGAGTGGGGCATATCTGTGTGGTGCGTATCTTCGTAACGCAAATCTGAGTGGTGCCAATTTAAGCATGGCCAATTTAAGCATGGCAGTGATGATAGGAGTAAACCTGGTTGGAGCTCATCTGCACGCAGCGAATCTACACCACACAGATCTACGCGCAACTGATCTCGGCGGGGTAGACCTGAGCGGAGCCGATTTGAAAGGAGCCTATCTCATCGAAGCTAACCTGATCGGGGTGGACTTGCAAAGAGCTGACTTGAGTGGCGCAAACTTGCGTGGAGCTAATTTGAGTAATGCAAACCTTAGTGGTACGGATCTCAGCAGAGCAAACTTGAGAAACGCCATCTTGAGTGGGGCAAATTGCGAGAAAGCCATCTTCAATGAGGCGATATTGAGAAACACAAACATGCATAAAACTAATCTTAGCAAAGCTAACTTGATGAGAGCGAATCTGAGTTTCGCCATCCTGAGTAAGGCGGAGTTAACAGGAGCATATCTCTGTGAAGCTAGCTTGAGGGGAACGAACCTCGTCGAAGCAAATCTCAGCCAGGCGAATTTCTGTGGGGCAAGCTTCAATCAGGCGCATGTATTCAAAGCTGACTTGAGTATGTCTGATTTCATCAAGGGAGACTTCCGCAAAGCTAATTTGAGCTGGGCCAACCTGAGTGGTGCTGATTTTAGCCGGGCAAATTTCAGTGGAGCGAACCTGAGCGACACTAATCTCAACTCAGCTTATCTGCGCAACGCAAATTGCGCGGGAGCGATACTCCAAAGGGCACAATTGCTCGGAACGCACCTGACCAATGTCTCTTTTGCTGGTGCTGACCTCCAGTGGATTCAAGCATATCCGGTAGACCTTGCAGAGGTGGACAAAGCCTCCTTATCTACGGTCATTATCGATATGCTAACAGCCCAGCAGCTTGGCCTGGTAACCCAGGCACCAGATCCTTTCCAAAACGGTTCGAGATGAGGAACGGCAAAAATAGGAGCCTGCCATGATCAATATACAAATGTTAACTGTTTTCATCATTGTCTTTTTAGCTGTAACCATTCTGGGATTTCTCGCTTCACGATGGCGTGCAGGCGATCTTAACCGGCTTCAGGAATGGGGGTTAGCCGGGCGACGTTTTGGAACGGTCGTTTCCTGGTTCCTCCTGGGAGGAGATATTTATACTGCCTACTCCTTTATCGCAGTACCTGGACTGATTTTTAGCTCAGGAGCGCTCGGCTTCTTCGCCGTTCCCTACCTGGCCATTATCTATCCCCTCGTATTTTTACTTTTACCCAGATTCTGGACAGTGGCCAGGCATCGTGGCTATTTGACTCCCGCTGATTTTGTGCGTGACCGTTTTGATAGTAGTGGACTTGCTTTGCTTGTTGCCATCACAGGAATACTCGCGACCATGCCCTATATTGCTCTACAAATATACGGTATCGAGGTTTCGCTGGCTCAGATGGGGGTCCCCCTCGAAATTTCCCTCCTCATCGCTTTCGCCATTCTGGCTGCGTATACCTATATCAGCGGTCTGCGAGCACCAGCTTTGATAGCCGTTGTCAAAGATATTTGTATCTGGCTGGTGGTGTTGATAGCAATTATCTATATCCCTATGAAATTAGGAGGCTTCGGAAATATTTTTGCGGCAGTTCACCAGAAAGCAGTGCAGCATCCAGAAACCTTCCATGATGTCCTTTTGCCTTCGCAATACAGTGCCTATGCAACACTGGCTCTGGGGTCCGCGCTGGCACTATTCCTGTATCCTCATACACTCACCGGTATACTAAGCACCAATAGCCGGGAAGTGATTAAGCGCAATGCTGCGTTACTGCCTGTCTACACGCTTTTGATCGGCTTGATCGGCTTGCTTGGCTACGTCGCGATTGCAGCCGGGGTACACCTTTCACCTGCATACGGCTCGAATTCTGCTTTACCGGCGCTTTTCGTGAAAATGTTCCCCTCCTGGTTCGCGGGTTTTGCACTGGCAACGATTGCTATTGGTGCCCTGGCTCCCGCTGCCATCATGTCTATTGCAGCAGCCAACCTCTTCACACGCAACATTTATCGAGAGTACTTCCGTCCTCACTGTACGGAGCGCGAGGAATCGATTACAGCCAAAGCAGTTTCTCTCTTTGTCAAGGTGGGCGCGCTCATTTTTATTGTGTTTTTGCCCAGCACCCTGGTGATCAATTTCCAACTACTCAGTAATATCTGGATCATCCAGACTCTACCGGTTGTTTTCATTGGCCTCTATACCAACTGGTTCCATCGCCGGGCGCTCATTATTGGCCTGATCGGAGGGCTGATTGTTGGCACATGGATGGTAGTCATACAGAATTTCCAGTCATCAGTCTATACATTCAAGCTAGGAGGCATAACTCTTCCTGTGTATGCGGCGATAGCGGCTCTCGTGGCAAACCTGCTGCTCTGCTTAGTATTGACCCCCGTTTTCAATAGTTTCAGTATTGCGACCGGAGAGGATGCGACGACGGCCACCGATTTTGAAGCGCATCCTGTCCCAGGTCTGCTGCAACGGTCTCGCATCCAGGAGGCACTACCGAAGATGCAACCGTCTGTAGGAGCTTCTGTACGAAGTGACCATTACAGTCGACAACCAGAGAAGTAAAGCAGAGCGATTCAAAAGACCCGTAGAGGCATGCCTTGCGTGTGCCGCGTGCGTGGGCCTCCTGGCTCAAAGGGGTTGCTCCCCACGCACGCGGCACACGCAAGGCATGCCTCTACGGATCCACGCAGTAATGCTCACCATGTATACAGCACGAGAGGGGGTGTGCTATTATAATTGAGAGCAGAAAATGACGAAGGGACGGGAGTATATGCAAGAGCAAAGCGCTAACTCCGGGTCACAACCAGGTCAGGCTGGAACACCATCTGTTGTGTACCGTGTCGCCAATATGGAACAGGCCAGCGTACAAAAGAATCTGATTTATAAAAAAGTTGATCGTTCTGACTTCAAGCTGGATGTCTACTATCCAGCAACCTATCACAACGATGGGCGGCTTCCTGCTGTCCTGCTGATCCACGGGGATGGGCCACCTGAGGCACTCGAAAACATGAAGGATAATGGGCAATATGTTGGCTGGGGACAACTCATCGCGGCTGCTGGATTAAGTGCGGTCACCTTCAACCATCGCTCATCACTGGATCTGCTCGACATTCACGGAGTTAGCAGCGATATCAAGGATTTGATTGCCTATGTACGCACCAATGGCGAATCATTGCATATCAATGCGGATAGACTTGCTATCTGGGTCTGCTCAGCCGGGTCTCCTTATGCATTGAAAGTAGCACTGGGTGATGCGCCTGCATATATACGTTGTACCGTCTGCTACTATGGGATCGTAGACCTGCGCGTTTTCTATGAAGACCAGGTCAAACCCTCTGAAGAAAGAGAATCTGAACCCACACTTCCCCTGCTTTCTGACGATAAGTTCGCCGAATTTTCCGCAATCGCCCATCTACGGAAACGATCAGGGGCGATTGCACCACTGCTAATAGCGCGCGCAGGATTGGATCGGCACGTGCTGAACCGCTACATCGACCACTTCGTCATTGAAGCGATCACACAAAACGCGCCCCTTACATTTCTCAACCATCCTACAGGTCATCATGGCTTCGATCTATTGGATAACAATGTCCGTTCACACGAGATTATCAAAGCGACATTGGAGTTCTTGCAAACCTATCTGCTACATTAATATACGTCCTCGTCCCGTAGAGGCATGCCTTGCGTGTGCCGCAGGTCCGTCGGTATAACGATTATGTTTATGGACATACGGCACACGCAAGATGTGCCTCTATGGGTTTAACGGGTGTCATTTTTCATCTAATGGTGATATAATGAGGGTCCAGATACCATCAAGAGAAGGGAGGAACGTGAGATCGTGGGCGGACAAAATCTACAAGCAATCATAGAAGCATTTCGCAACTTTGTATCCAATAGAGGCTGGTCCATTAGCGACGAAAAAGAGATTCAGCACGGCTACCAGCTAACAGTCACTGATGGGATAACAAAGATACCAGTGGCACTCTATTCATCTGGAAAAGCTCTCGTTCAGGGCAAAGCAAGTCCATTACAAACAGAACTTAAGGCGTGGTATTATGGGCCAAAGGCTACACCCAAACAGCTAGATGTCGAAGTCCCCGCACAGTTGCAACTGGTCGATACCCAACCAACATCTTCCACATCAGGAGCATTGCCAACAAAAATGCAGGCCACGGGTTTAGCCAGAATTGGTCTTGTTTGCCTCTGAGAAGGAAAGATCCTTATTTGAAGGTAAGCTACATTTCAAATCAATCTTGATAGACTATTTGGTACAATATACGCCAGCAGAATTATCGGGAGGTGACAAAAGTGAGCGCGAATGAACAACAGATATCTGATTGCTTCATCTGTCGTAAACATAGAGGAGAGATTACGATTCCAGGCGGTGCGATCTATGAAGATGATGTTGTCTATGCTGGGCATCGTAGAACTGGTACGCATCCTGCTTATCTGGGATATCTTATGGCCGAGACGAAACGGCACACGCCGGGGTTGGCGGACGTGACAGACCATGAGGCACAGGCACTTGGACTGCTCGTCGCTCGTCTCAGTAGGGCACTTAAAGCGTGCGAGGGAGCTGAGCATATCTACGCATTTGTGCTGGGTCATGGCATTCCTCACATGCATATCCATGTTGTGTCGCGCTATCCTGGCGCACTCCGCGAGTATTGGGGGACGCGTGTCGATGAATGGCCAGATGCCCCGCACGGAGGAGAGCAAGAGATTGCAGCACTCTGTGAACGACTGCGTAATTATCTGCAAAGCGAGGCGTGAGGATATGGTCATAGGTACTGAGTAGAAAGCGATCGGATAATTTTCCCTTTATTCAGCGTCTATATAGTTGGTATATTCCTTCATAAATCCAGAGGATAAATTTTATCGTCTCTGATGAAATCAGCGTATGCATTACTATGTTTAGATAGGTTATAATTCTACTGGCAATTTTAAGAGCTGCGAGGTACGTTTATTATGGCTTTTTGCGGTCAATGCGGTCTACTCCTTAATCCTGATGCACAAAAATGTCCACGCTGCGGGACAGCAACGGACTTCGATGCGATCGTGCCAGGAACACCCACGAATACGAATGAAGCAACTTTCATAGCACGTGCGGATAAGACACAACTGAAAGAGATACCACATACTCCACCACCGCAAGCAGCGCCAACCTCCTCTCCCAGCTATCCAGTCGAGAGAACATCATCACCTGGCTATACGCCACAAAGCGGCCCCAATTATCCTCCATACGGTATATCACAGCCTGGTTACACACCACAAAGCGGCAGCGGTTATCCTATTCCAGGAGTCTCAGTTCCGAATTATATGGCGCAAGGCGGCAGTAACTATGCTCCTCCAGGAGTCTCGCAACCTGGCTTTTATCCTGTAACCGATCCAGGTTATCCATCACAACCGCCAGTACAGCCGCGTAAGAAGCGAACGTGGCCCCTCGTCCTGGTAGTCTTGCTCGCGCTGTTGTTTGGAGCGGGTACAGCAACACTTTTTATACTGGGGCCAACTCACCTTCCCCAATTGTTTGGCAGTGGAAATATGGCGACGCCAACCGCAGTTCCAACGGCCCAGCCATCGCCTACAACACAGCCACAGAGTACTCCGACCGCTCAACCATCTCCAACGGTTCAGCCGTCGCCAACTGCTCAACCCTCTCCAACACCCCAACCCTCGCCTACGCCACAAGTTACGCAGCAGGCACAGGCTTCAGTCCAACAGTACTTTACCGATATAAACAATAAAGATTACCAGAGTGCCTATAATATATGGGTCAATAATCCGCAAACCTATGCACAATTCCAACAAGGCTTTGCCCATACACAGCATGACGACATCACATTTGGAGATGCCACAGTACAGAGCGATGGAAGCGTACAGGTAAACATTACCATTCGATCAACTGAGGATGCAGCATCAGGTACAGGCACTCAAGTAAGTACCTATCAGGGCTACTATATTATGGGACAACAAGCGGATGGAAGTTGGAAAATTGTTACAGCCAACATCAACTAACTAGACTGCATCGGCGTATCATATAAAGAAAGCAACTGTGCAAAAGAATGTGTATAGTTGCTTTCAAGATCATTTGCATCTCATAATAATGAACAAGGAGCGTGGCATGAGTGATCTTCCATGGCTGGCAAGCCTGCTAAAATCAAGAAATACGATCGATAGCAAGATCTCTGCATTGATTGGGCGTACGGCACAGGCAAATAATATTGGTGAATACATTGCCTCGATCATCTTTCGCATTACACTTGATGAAGCAGGCAAACGTAGAGGATACGATGGTCGTTTCAGTTCTGGACCACTCGCCGGACACACCGTGGATGTGCAATGGCATCCCAGGCACGATGGGCTATTAAACATTAAGCTGGATACGCTGCCCGACTACTATCTCGTTCTGGCGGGACCAGATGCCTCGTCAGCAGGTATGGCCAGTCCGTGGGTTATTGAGTCGATCTTTCTCTTTCATGCCAACGAACTCCTCAATGCGCTGCGAGAACGCGGTGTGCAGATAGGCAGCGGAACCAGCGTCACCGGTCCACTGTGGGAACGTGCCGAGATCTATCCGGTCCCCAGAAATAATAGCCTGATCATTGCGGAGGAAGAGCGCAAATTGCTCGTGCTTTTTGGTTAAAGATGAGGTAAATAGACAGATAGTTAGTCAATCGCATATTTTGGTTGCCTCATCAGGCCCGGTACGTTATAATGTGTTGAACATGTGCAAATAAACTCATTTCCATTGAGAGGGCATATTTCATCTATGGAGAAAGCTACCCAAGTTGCGACTCCAGAGCAGCTAAACGGCGAGGATGACGTAGAGAGCATCATTGAGGACTTACGTTCACAGGAGAAACAGCGCGAGGTCCTGGAACTGCCTTTACTTTCTGTCCGCAATACCGTTTTGATACCAAACATGGTTGCACCACTGCTGGTAGGACGCGATCAGTCGATCAAGGCGATCGAAGAGGCTATGAGCAAAGACCACACGATGTTTGTGGTCACACAATTGAATGAGGACCAGGAAGAGCCGGGGCCCGATGAACTTTATACTGTTGGAGTGGAGGGGTTTGTTGATCGCGTCCTGAAGATGCCTGATGGGACAATGAGCGTGCTCGTGCGCGGGCAGAGACGTATGCGCCGCCTTGAATTTACACAAAAGGAACCGTATATGCGCGTGCAAGTAGAGGCGGTGATGGAAGAATCAGACTCGTCACTCGCCCTCGAAGCATTGAAACGCGCTGCACTTGCGCTTTTCGAGAAATGCGTTAAACTCAATAGCGCCGTCTCGGAAGAAACGTATATTACAGCAATGAATATCGACCAGCCCGGCCTGCTGGCTGACTTTATTGTTTCCTCGCTCGACATGCCCATTCCGATTCGCCAGAATATCCTGGAAGCCTTTAATATCGAACAGCGCTTGCAAAAGGTCAGCATCCTGCTTTCCCAGGAACTGGATATTCTGGAGCTAGAGAACCATATCCATAGCCAGGTACAGCAAGAGGTCGATAAAAGCCAGCGCGAATATTTCCTGCATGCACAACTCAAAGCGATTCAGCGCGAGTTGGGCGAGGGCGATCCAACGATGCGCGAAGGACTGGAGTTACGCGAGAAGATTCGTGTCAGCGGCATGCCAGAGGAAGTCAAGACACGCGCCAATAAAGAACTTGATCGTCTGAGCTCCATCCCTTCCATCGCTCCCGACGGTGGAGTGATTCGTACTTACCTGGACTGGCTGGTCAATCTACCCTGGAACAAAGCCAGTGTTGATCGATTAGATCTTAAAGAGGCGGCGGCGATTCTTGAGAAGAATCACTACGGGCTGGAGAAAGTCAAAGAGCGTATCCTGGAATATATCGCCGTGCGCAAACTTTCCAACAGTATGCGTAGTCCTATTCTGTGCTTTGTGGGACCTCCAGGCGTGGGCAAAACTTCGCTAGGACGCTCGATTGCTCAGGCGCTCAATCGTAAGTTTGTACGCCTGTCACTCGGTGGGGTGCACGATGAGGCAGAGATTCGTGGGCATCGCCGTACTTACGTGGGAGCGCTGCCGGGTCGTATTATTCAGACCATGAAGACTGCAGGCACCACCAATCCGCTCTTCGTGCTGGACGAGATCGACAAGATCGGCTCCGACTTTCGCGGCGACCCATCAGCGGCTTTGCTAGAGGTGCTGGACCCTGAGCAGAATAGCACCTTCTCCGATCACTACCTGGAGGTTCCTTACGACCTCTCCCAGGTTATCTTCCTTACGACCGCCAACGTACTGCATCCTATTCCGGCAGCCTTGCGCGACCGCCTGGAAATTATTGAGCTGCCCGGATACACAGAAGACGAGAAGTTGCACATCGCGCGGCAGTTCCTTATCTCCAAACAGATGAGCGAGCATGGCCTGCGTGCATCAAAAGTCGAGATCGACGATGAGGCCGTACGGCGCATTATCCGCGAATATACCTATGAGGCAGGTGTACGCAACCTGGAGCGCGAAATAGCTTCGGTGATGCGCAAGGTGGCCCGCAAAGTGGCTGAAGGGCGACGTAGCAAGACCAGAGTAACGGCAGAGAAGATCCCCGATTATCTTGGTCCACAGCGCAACTACTATGGCATAGCCGAAGAAAACGACGAGGCGGGCGTAGCAACCGGCGTAGCCTGGACCAGTGGAGGCGGCGATCTGATTACGGTTGAAGCCACATTGATGGAAGGACGTGGCCATTTGACCCTGACCGGGCAGCTCGGCGATGTTATGAAAGAATCGGCCCAGGCAGCTTTCTCTTACGCACGTGCACGTGCGGAACAATTTGGCCTGGAAAATCGTTTTTATGAAAGGTATGATATTCATCTGCACCTGCCTGCCGGGTCGATTCCAAAGGATGGTCCATCGGCTGGCATTACAATGGCGACGGCTCTTATCTCGGCCCTGACCAGGCGCCCAACCTATAGCAACGTTGCGATGACAGGCGAGATCACGTTGCGCGGTCGCGTATTACCGGTTGGAGGCATCAAAGAGAAGGTCCTGGCAGCTCATAGAGCAGGGATCAAGACATTTATTCTTCCAAAACGCAATATGAAAGACCTGGATGATGTCCCGGCAGAGATCATCCGTGAGCTACGTTTTGTCATGGTAGAGCGTATGGATGATGTCATTAACGTAGCCTTACATGTCAGCGCAGCAGCTACTGCGCAGGCGGGAAGTGAAGTGGTAGCAGTTAAACCACTAGAAAAACGTAGACAAAAGAAGACGTAGGGGCCCAGGGCGGGCCCCTACGGGAACATAGGAGTTAAAATATTGAGCATGAATGAATTAACTAATCAAATCGAACGCCTGCAGAGACGCGTCGAGAAAACAATGGTGCGTCTTTGACCTGGCTAACAAGTCAACACAAATAAACAGGCTCGAAGAAGAAAGTATGGCCCCTGACTTCTGGGCCGATAATCGCAAGGCACAGGCACAGATGCAGCAACTGAATGCTTTGCGCGAAGAAGTATCGACCTGGGAAGGTATTGCCACGCAACTCAATGATCTGCAAGGATTAGCCCAATTACTGGAAGAGGAGCCAGATGAAGGAATGCAGGCGGAAGTTGCACAGTCGCTCCCACCCATCGAGGATCAGGTTGAGAAGCTCCAATTTGCACTGATGCTCAACGGAGAACACGATGAGAAGAATGCGATTCTCAGTGTTCATGCCGGGAGCGGTGGCGTCGATGCCCAGGACTGGGCCGATATGCTGTTGCGTATGTATCTGCGCTGGGCTGAACGTCATCGTTTTCGCGCCGAAGTCTACGACTACAGTGAGGGTGAAGAAGCGGGTACTAAGAGTGCTACAGTGGAGATCACAGGTCGCTATGCATACGGCTACCTGCGCTCCGAGATTGGCACACATCGCCTGATTCGCCTCTCGCCATTTGATGCAGCTCATCGCCGCCACACGTCGTTTGCCAAGGTCGAGGTACTGCCTGATATCGACGATACAATTGAGATATCGATCCGACCTGAAGATATTGAGATGGATACCTACCGCTCGACAGGCGCTGGTGGACAGCACGTAAACAAGACGGACTCGGCGGTACGCATACGCCATATACCAACAGGTATTGTGGTTACCTGTCAGAACGAACGCTCACAGATCCAGAACCGCGAGGTGGCTATGAAACTACTCAGAGCACGCCTCTATGAGCTGGAACAGAAAAAGCGCGAGGCGGAGACTGCGAAGCTGAAAGGTGAGAACGTACAGGCTGACTTCGGCACGCAGATTCGTACCGTGACCATCCATCCCTACAATATCGTGAAGGACCATCGTACAGGCTACGAGACCAGCGATACCGAGGGATACCTGTCAGGTAACGTCGATCCCTTCATCTACGCGTACCTGCAGGATAAAGCGGGTGGGGTCGCCACCGGAGAATAATCTATCGTCGCCTGCGGACTCTGCTGGCACAGGCGACGGGGGTCTGTGGGTGGGAGCAAGCCCCACCCCTACGGCAAACGTGCAAAGTCTCGCTGGCCATCATAGCGTTCTGGATAGCGCAGCTTACGTAGAGCCTTGACCTCGATCTGCCGGATGCGTTCGCGTGTCAGGTGGAAGAGCACACTGACCTCCTCCAGCGAGAGCGAATGACCATCCTTCAGACCATAACGCATCTCGATAATGGTCCGTTCGCGGGGATTTAAGACCATCATTGCCTGCTCGATATTGTCGCGTTGCAGTTGATAGGCGGCCTGATCCATTGGTAGAACCACAGAGTTATCCTCTAACATGTCGGCCAGGTGATACTCCTCGTCGTCAGCCATTGGTGCATCTAACGAGATAGGTTGTTCTGATACGCTCAGCAATTCCACAACGCGCTCGCGCGGCAAGCCAATTTCGGCAGCAAGTTGCTCTGGCAGCGGTTCCAGCCCCTGCTCCTGATACATACGACGGGCGATACGCTTGATTTTATAAATAAGTTCCACAACATGCACAGGAATATGAATGCTACGCGAATGTTCCGCGATAGCGCGGCTGATTGCCTGTCGAATCCACCAGGTTGCATAGGTACTGAAGCGAAAGCCACGTTTGTAGTCAAACTTCTGGGTAGCACGCATCAATCCAATATTACCCTCCTGAATCAGATCCAACAGAGGCAGACCTTGATTAGAGTAACGTTTGGCAATACTAACCACGAGGCGCAAATTGGCTTCGATCAGCCTCTGGCGGGCACGCTGGTCCCCACGAGCCACGCGTTCGGCCAATTGTAACTCTTGTTCAGCAGTCAGGAGAGGATACATACCAATCTCCTTCAGATACTGCTTCACGGAATCGTCAACAGCACCACGTTGATTCTCTTCTTCCTCCATGAGTTCATCATCGCATTCATAGCAGAATCCTCGCTCGTTCCCTACATCATTCCGATCATAGACAAATTCCTTTGAATGACGTTTCTTTCCCAACACTCCGGACAGTTCAATGTCCACGCTATGGGATGCTCTGGTTCCTCTTGCTCCCACGACGGGTACTCCTTTTTTCGCCAGTGCTCTACCCACAGGGGTAGATATATATTCGACAAGTAACAATGAATGACGGTGAATACATCCCTTACAAATACCCAGATGAGTTGTGCCGTCTAAAAATAGTTCCATTCTTCTTTCGTGCAATAATCGTGCCAGAAACTGGTCAGAACGCTGTAAACAGAAACTCGCGGCGGTAATACTGCAAGAGCAACTGGCTGTTCGCAGCACAACGATGTCAGTCCGTGTTGCGGGACGAGAACAAAAAGGCCACGGCAATCAGCCGGGAAGGGGCCGGGGATAAGTTTGAAAACGCCGTTGCTAGATGAAGATATTTCCATGTTTGGGGATTTTTACACAGTTCAACAAAACGCTTATTTGTATGTTTGCATGCATGAACGCTTGACGGAAGTTGCAACTCCTGCTATCCTGAATGTAGGAAACAATAACAGACAGGCTCATTGCTGTTCAGGTAGCCCGGTCGTACTAGAGGTTTTGCCAATATGCTCCCGGGCTTTATTCACCTGCGGAGGTGCGGTAGAGCGTGGCGGCGTCTTGTTTCTGACCTTTTCCAGAGCATGGCAAAGATGAAGGGTGGACATATCATTTTGGCATGTATATGAATATTTCTTCACTTACCTGCTGACAGAGAAAGGGAGTTGTGGTATGATAGTGAGGGCATGGATTATACCCTGCTGTGGGGATGCGGATGCAGCGGCGGAGGCTCCCCCTCGGCTTACTTTCTCGCTAAGCCTCGCTTGATTGACCTGGATAGGCAAGCGATTATAACCTCCAGAGAGAAGGAAGGAGGCGATTTCGTGGAAAACGCATTTCCTCGGTGTCGCAAATGTAGTGAAGGTGATCTAGTTCCGCTTTCGGATTTCGGTAGCCAGGGAGCTTCCATCGAGTACAAGGCATGGGTCTGTACCAACCCCTCTTGCCTGTACAATATTAAGATCCGTAACGGCGATATCATCATTAACGAACCGATTAGTGACGGCTCACTCCATTCGTATCGTAGCGGTCGCCAATAGGGGTGGGATGTAGTGTGAAACAACACGTCGGGGAGCCATTAGAAACGCTCGTTGGCGTGCAGACAAGGGCAAAAGGCAGGGTACATTCCTCTCCCCTTTTGCCTTTCTTGTATAGAGGGGCAATCATTGCTTAAAAAGATGTAATGATTGCAGGCCCTCTTCTTCGTGTTTTAGAGGACAAAAACGATCGCATCGCAAGATTAGAGATATTGAAGGAGTCAATGCTGACGTGCTCAATCGATTCTTTGGGCAGAAACCGCAAGAAGACCCGCAAAAAAATCAAGGCCAGGAGAAAGCGGGAGATACTCCTGCGTCCGAGCAACGTTTTAACTTTTTAAGTCGTACCCGGCAACTCTTCAGCAAGATTGGTAATAACGTTCAACAGAGTGATACCATTACCGATAGCTTATGGGATGATCTGGAAGAGTCTCTGCTAGAGGCAGATGTTGGACCGAGTACGACGGTATGGCTGATTGAACGTCTGCGCCAGCGTGCCACGGAAGAACGTATGCGCACAGGTGCACAGGTACAACGTGCACTGCGCGAAGAACTGGTCAAATTGCTCGGTCAACCAGCATCCTTGCGCTTTTCTCAAAAATCTCCACTGACTGTGATTCTGGTCATTGGTGTCAATGGCTCTGGCAAAACGACGACCATTGCGAAAATGGCGTACCGTCTCACTAACGAGGGACACAAGGTCATCCTGGCCGCAGGCGATACATTTCGCGCCGCTGCTATTGACCAGTTGAAGGTCTGGGGAGAACGCGTCGGAGTCCCCGTGATCAGCCAGAATCCTGGTTCTGATCCAGGTGCAGTGGTCTACGATTCTATCCAGGCGGCGCTAACGCGTGGGAGTGACGTTCTGATTGTAGATACTGCAGGTCGACTGCATACGAAGTACAATCTCATGGAAGAATTAAAGAAAATTAACAAAATTATCCAGAAATTCATTCCGGATGGTCCCCATGAGTTGTTAATGGTCATTGATGCAACAACCGGGCAAAATGCACTCTTGCAGGCACGCCAGTTCGCAGCGGATATTGGATTGACCGGAGTCGTCATCACCAAGCTGGATAGCACCGCGAAGGGTGGATTCGCGTTTGCCGTCGCAGACGACCTGGGGGTACCAATCAAGTTTATTGGTACGGGCGAAAAGGTGGAGCACCTGTCAGTATTCGATCCACAAAGTTTTGTAGCGGCACTCTTCGCCCAGGAGTAACGGGAGGTAGTCATGGTCAAAGAAGCGGCTGTTCCGTCTACCGTTCAGGCGTCCTCCACAAACGATGCGAAGCCTCGCCTTCCTACAAATGGCAATCTGGCAGTTAAGTGTCCAAAATGTAAAGAGATCCTGTATGGACGCGACTGGGAGAAGAATCTAAAAGTCTGCTCTCGTTGCGGCTATCATTTCAAGCTGACTGCATATGAGCGGATCGAACTATTGGTCGATCCTGGCAGTTTCGTTGAAGCGGATGCAGATATTGTTTCTGTCGATCCGCTCAATTTCATCATGCGCTCCCAGTCCTACGCAGGAAAATTGGATGAAGAACGGCAGAAGTCCGGTCTGAACGAGGGGGTCGTGAGCGGTCATGCAACAATTGAAAACAGGCCCCTCGTGCTTGCTATCATGGACTTTCAGTTTATGGGTGGTAGCATGGGGTCGGTGGTTGGTGAAAAGATTACCCGTGCTATCGAGCTGGGCATTGAGCGGCACACGCCTGTCCTGATCGCCTCCACATCTGGTGGCGCACGTATGCAAGAAGGTCTCTACTCGCTTATGCAGATGGCAAAGACCTCGGCGGCACTCGCCAGGCTGGGTGAGGCCAGGCTTCCTTTCTATAGTCTTCTTACTGATCCTACCACCGGTGGTGTTACCGCCAGTTTCGCGATGTTAGGTGATGTCACTATTGCTGAGCCAGGGGCACTGATCGCGTTTGCGGGACCACGTGTTATTGAGCAGTTCATGCATGTGAAACTGCCTGAGGGTACTGTCAACTCCGAATTTGCACTTCAGCATGGTATGATTGATGCAGTCGTACATAGGCGCGACTTGAGGCAAACGCTGGCGCGACTATTACGCTTGTATGCACAGGCTGCACAATAACAGAGCGCACATACGCTCACTTAGCTTGCAGACGGGAGCGACGAAGGGACACAGGAAGGAAGGGGATGAATGGTCTACGATCTAGAATTTGAAAAGCCGCTGGCGGAACTAGAGAAGAAGATCCATAACCTGCAACGCAAGGGAGATCGCTTGAAAGTAGATGAACAGGCTCAATTGCAGGAGGCCGAACGCGAACTACAACGTCAGAGTGAGGAGATCTACAAGAATCTCACCTCCTGGCAAACTGTACAGGTAGCACGCCATAAAGACCGCCCTTACGCGGCTGACTATATTCGGCTCATGTGTGACGATTTCTTCGAACTGCATGGGGACCGTGCCTTTGGCGATGACCATGCGATAATGGCTGGTCCAGCCTTGCTAAATGGAACGACGGTGATGATGATCTGTCACCAGAAAGGTCGTGATACCAGGGAAAAACAGTTCCGCAATCTGGGCATGGCTCATCCAGAAGGGTATCGCAAAGCAGCGCGCTTGATGGAACAGGCGGAGAAGTTTGGCATTCCTATTATTTCCTTGATCGATACGCCAGCAGCATTTCCGGGGCTGGGAGACGAAGAACGGGGACAGGGTCAGGCAATTGCCGCCAATCTTTATTTGATGTCTCGTCTATGTGTGCCAATTATCGCAGTGGTAATCGGCGAAGGCGGCAGTGGTGGAGCGTTGGCAATCAGTGTTGCCGATCGTATCCTGATGCTGGAGTACAGTATCTACAGTGTTGCTCCACCGGAAGCTGCAGCCTCAATACTCTGGCGAGATAACGCCTTCGCGCCACAGGCAGCAGAAGGGATGCGTATCAGTGCCCGCGAACTGAAGACGCTCAACCTCATCGACGCTGTGATCCCGGAGCCATTGGGCGGCGCCCATCACGATCATCGCCGGGCAGCAGAGACCCTGAAAGAGACACTCATACGGGAACTGTCTGCCCTCAAGCATGTGCCTCTTGATGAACTGCTAGAAAAGCGCTATCAGAAGTTCAGGGTCATAGGTAAAACCGGGCGAGCACAAATTTCTCCTATCTAACATCTTGACTTTTCGCAGTTGATACGCTATCATGCAATCTACGAAAAGTGATCCAGCCGGTGTGGCGGAACGGTATACGCGCTTGTCTCAAAAACAAGTCCCGCAAGGGTTGAGGGTTCGAATCTCTCCACCGGCATGAACCCGCCTCTGGAGTCCACTCACGTCCACCCTACGCTCAATTTCCCACCTCAGTTTCCATGAGAGTCGTTGAAAATCGTCTGTTGTCTCCCGGTTTCCCTGTCAACTCTCCTGTCAGCCCAAACCATGGAGACAGCCATTTGAAAAAGCAGATAGTACCGCCCAGCACAACTAGCAGACAAACAAAGGAGCCTGGAAGAGAAGAAGTTCTCTTCCCTTCCAGGCTCCTTTCCGCGCTTAGTATCACCGTTACGATAGTTCATGGGGGCAGCGACTCTGTTTCTTTTCACCCACATGAGTATCTACCCTATCCCACTACGCTAGCACATACCGCCGGGCGGCTCTCTGACCGCTGCCTTTTAATCTTCCCCGTTCGACTAACCGTTCCAAATCCCGATGAGCCGTCCTATCAGTGACCCCGGTCAATTGTCGGTATATTCCATTCGTGATAAACCCATGTTCTTGAACATAATTCAACGCCTGGATCAACCGCTTTTCTACCTGTTCAGCACGACGATCCTGCACCACTATCTCAGCAGGAGAAGCCTCCTGCTCTTCCCAGAGCGTTTCTCCTTGATACGGCAATCGCGGCTCAGGAGCACGTAAAGCCGGTGCCTTTTGAAAGGTCACCATCACCTCATCCATCTCGCGAAACTGCGGAGCCGGGAGATCTAACCGCTTCGTTTCATCTAACATAAACCTGACCCCACTGCCGATCTGCTCCATATACCCAGGAATAGTGCTTAATAACCCCGCAAGCACAGGATTGCGCAGCTTCGACTGCACCTCACCTCGCTGCATTTGCTCAACCGTTATTCCAGGCAACAGGAGACCTGGGCTATGCACCTCGACCCGATCAGGATAATAAAAGACACGAACCCTCTCACCACGCCTACTATAATCCCGATGGACCACGGCATTAATAACCGCTTCACGGAGCACCTCAATGGAGTACTCCGGGATATCCACCCGCTTCCACCCTTCAATACGCGCGCCTACAGCAATATAGCGATCAAGAAATGCCTCAGTGGTATCTATGATCTGCTGAAGCGTCCCTGTTACGATTTTGCGATCAGCATAGCGGCTGGCCCCAACGGTCTCTCGAAATAATACACACACGACCTCGCTTTGCGGGATATGATCTTGTGGACTCTGCCCGAAAAAAAGCATCCCTGCATTCGTCGGAACAATAGCCCCACCACCTCCCTCTACGGCACACCGCATCCCAATCAAGACACGCGTTGCATCCTTGAAACGACCCGATTGCCGACCAGAGCTCGCTCGCCTGGCAAGGAAAGCGTTCACCCGGTCCCAATCAATATCTTCGAGGGTCGCGTTGTATGCTGGTTCAAGCTCCCAATCACGCAACCCACGATCATAGATCATTTCTGCCAATTCTGCCATACTCAATGCTCTGGTTTGCGTTCCCTGCCTGATCCAAAAAATGCCACCCGCTTGATAGACGGGACCACCTGTCGGTGGTATGGTGACCACGAGCAGCTTTTTCCCGGCCAGGACATAGACTTCGGGTTCAGGAGGGTCGAGTATCAGTTCCGGCTTGATTACCTGCCGAGCGGCCCGTAAAATGACATCCATGGTTTCTCCAATACGTTCATCAGGCACACCTACCACCTTACGAGTCGCGTCTTCCACCCCAATAATCACGATCCCTCCTTTGGCATTCGCCATCCCGCAGAGCCTCTCTGCTAAATCCACTGCTCGGGGAGCGGCTAATTTTAGCTCAACCGTATTGGTCTCTCCGCCCTTCACGAGCCTCTTCAGTTCCGCCTCGCTCAGCTTCACCATAACGCCTCCGTTCCTCTCTAGCATGATTTAAAGTAGCCCAATTGTAGCATAAAGAACAGGTTTTTCCTAGAGCATGTCCGAAGAAATGTCCGAAGAAATGTCCGAAGAAATGTCCGAAAGGACCACCGATGTTGCCTGGCTTACTATCATGAAGCACGATCGCAAGTCATTTTCATAACACAGAGAAGGGATCTCTCAGAAAGATTGAAGGATAGCGCGCAGAGGATGTCTGATAAAGGGCGGAGTCGTGGCGGAGAGAGTAAATGATGGCAAGCTTTTCTTAAAAGTAGGGCTAAATTGCAAGCTGACCTGGCTCGACCTCACTCTAGTCACAACAAGCTCCTTCTCCCCAAAAGAGTCAATTTCCGGTTCTGCAGGATCAAGCACAAGATCTGGTTTCATCAAGAATGTGGGATTGCTTCTGTGATACATGCTAAAAGCTTGCTAAAGCAGAAAGTAAATACCAAAGCGAGCGGTAAAAGAAGGAGGAAGAAACAAAGTTACTATCTCACAGCTTTTGCTTGTCATTGGATATCGGCAAGAGCTTCTTCAATATACTGGCTTAACGTACGTAAGGGGAGTTAAAGGACGTTCAAGGAAGCAAACAGCATATTCGGTCTAAAGTTAATCTGGATATCAGCAATAAGTAAGGTTCATCAAACTATTTCCAAATTTCTATATCTATGCTATACTTGTGCGCATCGTACGTCGAAAACTTCTATGATACATAGGACAAACCTGGCTAACATGGTAGAGCTTTATTGACTCTCTTTGCATTTTTACCCTTTTCTACTTGATAAGAGTCCTACCGGATACAGCCAGTCGCTCTTTCATGTATTCGTACACTCTGTTCAGGCCAGCGTTATGTCGGATGCTTTTTCTTATAATCGTGAATATGATTACATTCGTCTGGAGGGACTCTACCGAGCGACAGGCAGGCCCGCGCACGAATGGGATTTTTATATTGTCAAAGAGTTGATTGATAACGCACTCGATGCCGATGAGATCTTATGGTCTGGCGACGAGAGCATGTACCCCTCGTTATCCATCAGGATGGAATACGTTGTTGTACCGCCTCCTCAGAGCCAACAGTTGATCGTTCGCGTAGGGAACCGTGCGCAGTTTCCGGCAGAGCGCATACCCGCTATTTTTGCGACCCAATGGTATACCTCGGACAAGTCTTTTCTCAAAGGCACGACGCGTGGCGCGTTGGGGAATGCACTCAAAACGCTCCTGGGTATTCCCTACGCTCTCCATAATCGTGTCGCGGAGGACTGGAAGCCTGATCTGAAATCACTCTCCATTCGTTGTGGTGCAAAGGAATATCTTCCGCGCTACCTCGTCGATCCTACGACACAAACGCTTCGCTTTGAGTGCGAAGAGAAACCTTCTCCACCCGTTGCTGGAACTATCATCAGCGTGGGCCTGGACTATTTCGTGCAGGAGCGTCCTCGCATGCTGGCAGAGATAGAGATACTGGCTCAACAGTATTCTCTTTGTAATCCGCATGCGGAGTTTCACTGGAGGATTGAGCTACAGGACCAGGACTGGGAAAAGGTTTATGCTCCCCGAAATGGTTGGGCACAGAAATATCGCGAGCTTGCTCCCGTACAATGGTACTCGCTGACAGGCTTCAAGGACCTGCTTGGCGCGTTATATCGGAGCCACCTGAACAAAACTGGAAGCCTCTTGCTTCCAGTGCAAACAGTGTGTCGCTACTTTGCAGGCTTCAATGATCCTGCCTCCGCTGCTCGGCGCATCTCTCGTGTAATACAGGACGCCGGACAGGATAGTTTTGCTCCGGAGGATATCAACGGTCCCTTTGCAAAGACCTTGTATGCTGCCATAGGCAGACAGAGTCCAACGTTCCATGCATCTCAGCTTGGATGCATTGGGTTGGAGCATATCCAGTCTCAATTGTCGAAGAGCCTTCCTATTGCTGGCAAAATTCAGTATGTCGTTGCTACCAATGTAGAGATTGATCCCTCTACGCCTTTTGTGATCGAAGTGGCAGCAGCCTACCTACAGGAGGGAAAACGACAGGTATGGACCGCGATCAACTTCTCACCTACCTACAATGATCCTTTCCTGAGTCGTTGGTTTCATCCCCCGCTTCATCCCGACAAATTGGTCCTGGGCCTTCGTGGTCTACTCGATACCTATAATGTTCGTGAAGACACGCACATGCTGCTGTTTTTGCACCTGATCTGTCCCAATATTGAGTATAATGAGTTTAGTAAAACTGAGATTAACCACCTTCCCTTTAAAAAGGTTCTGGGTGAGTTGATAGACAGAGTTCTAAAAGAAATGAGGCAGGAGCAGGAAGAAGAGGCGATGCAACTGGAGCAGGCCATTTTCCGTGCACTCAACACGATTCTGGGCAAGGTAGGTGGGACGGAACGCTTCATCGCTGAGCAACTCCTGGAAACGCTCCGCCAGCAATTGAGTCAGGATGCTACATTGGCTGCCTGGCTTGAACAGCCAGAGGCACTTGACCGACTTCGCGCATATATCGAGAGTTACCAGAAGAGCAATCCCGAGTTTCAGGTCTTTATTGCCCGTCCTACCGAGACCCATCTCTTTCTTCCTTCACATCCTGAAAGTTACTTCTCAATACCAATGAGACAACTTTCGCGCGATTTGCTCGAAAAAACATGCAGTCAACAAAATACTTTGTATTCAGGCGCAGGAGTTGGAGCCGGTCGTCATCGCAAACAACTGGCTGTGTCGTATGGATATGGCATTGCTACAGACGGCATCTGACGCGAATATCCTGCAAGAGGCCCTGCTGCACTGTATTGGTCAGAGTGAATTGCCAGTGCTCGTGTTACACGATGCGGATGATCGGGGTTATGAACTGGTAAGGCAGATGCGCACGTGGTTACAACAACAACGCCTAGATCCTCGCTATATTGTTGATCTGCATGGTTCCACGGAGCAGAAAGCAACACTTCGACCCACGAAAGTCATGTCAGGCGAGTTGGAAGCCTGGCTCCTGGCACGCTTTGTAGTGTTGAACATCTCTGTAAAGTATCTACCTTCTCGCACGCAGTTGGTCCAGGATATCCGCAAGTCCTTTGAGCACCTGCTTCATGAGTACGTCTTAGAAAATATGGAACAGCAATTTGCGTTAACATCCTTCATTCTGGAGCTTGATGCAGCATTTTCGTACACAAAGATGATGAGGGATGCAAAAATAGATACATGGCTTCTCTCTCGCCTTCAGCAAGATATGAAGGCAGAACCCTATCACGCCGTCGTGAATAGAATAGTGGAGGAGTTTTTTGAGTACTTTATGAAGTTCCATGGTTCGCATGTGCATCATCTGGAACAGACCTGGTTTACGCGAAAGCAGGGTGGAGACAGCAATACGTGAAGAAAGACGCCTCTTCTAACACTGGCGGCCTGAGTCCGCTCTACCAGAATTACGCACGCCAGAAGTGTTTCATCGGGCTTTCACACGGGGCAAAATGGCATGATGAAATTGTCAGTACCTGTGACGAGGTATTATTGTTGCCCCCGTTCGAACTGGAACCCTGGTACGCTGATCACTACTACGATCCGACAAAGCCACTGCTGGATATCGTTGTGGAGATGATCGCTAACGCTCGCTATGGCATTTATGACCTGTCGTATTGGCGCAAAGACGAGAAAAGCGCGTGGACGATGCCGCGCAACGTCTTGCTTGAGCTTGGTATTGCGATCGCGCTCAATCGTCCTACTTTACTTCTCCAACACGAGGAGAGTCGGCAAAATGGGCCGAGGCTTCCTGAATGTCTGGAAAGCATGAGAGATGCTGTCCTACCCTTTACCGGTAACTACACCCTCAAAGGAGCCCTGAAGGATCGGCTTCCACAATGGGTGAATGTCCCACCAGACCAGGAGTGGCGTAATCGCTACTGTCTTTTTGGCAATCGAACATGTCTATACCGGGAGGTACATCCACGGGTAAGACATTGGGTGCAGGGACCACTGCCATGTCACATCTCACATGGTCTGGACCACGATCAGGCTGATTTTCGTAACGTCATTGAGAACGTTTTGAAGGATTACAACGATGTACAAACAAGCTACCTTCATGAGCTTGCTCCTATCGATGGATATGAGTTTCTGTTATGTACGTACTGCCAGCAAGTGCGCTCCACGCCCTTTGCGGTTTATCGCATCACACCGCAAACAACAGGCGAGGCATTCATTGCGATTGGCATGAGTATTGCCCTGGAAACTCAGTTCAGCTACAAAATTCCCAAGATCCTGCTCGCAGAAAAAGTGGAAGATGTTCCATCATTGCTGAGAGGCGAGAAAATAGTTATCGCCAAAGACAACCTTGAGAGAAAGAGGAGACTACAAGAATTTCTCCCACAGGTCTACCGGGTTGTACGCAAGACGACCTGGAGATCGCGCCCGTTGCCCTTTATTGAAGTGGTACCAAGGCGCGTCGAAAAGCCCCTGATCAGCCATAAATCTTCGGAGGAGGCAACTCCCGACGAAGCCAGTGATCATAATCAAAGAGGAAATATACTCTACGCAGAGCAACGCTATGAGGAAGCGCTGGCAGCGTATGAGCAGGCAGCCCAACTTGCCTCCAACATAGCTCACTATCACTACAATAGAGGTCTCGCTCTGCACCGTCTCGATCGACTTCCTGATGCACTGGAAGCTTATGAACAGGTTATTCAGATAGCTCCTGACTATGCAGCAGCTTACGGCAGTCGAGGCAATATATATGCAACACGCAAAGAATACCAGCAAGCAATCGAGGACTTTGACCGTGCACTAAGACTGGATGCAACTCTGAGCTGGGTGAAGGCACAGCGCGAGGAAGTCGCCCGTATCCTGACAGAACACAACACTCAATCACAGCTCGAAGGGTTGGGAGAGCGATATCAGTTACAAGATCCCATTGGGCGTGGCGGCGTGGCTACGATCTATCGTGGGCGTGATATGCGCATGGAGCGCGTCGTCGCGATTAAAGTGCTGAGGGAAGTCTATAGCACTGACCCAAAGTTTGTGACGCGCTTTCAACGTGAGGCGAAAGCTGCATCCTCGTTGCAGCA
>WNGD01000053.1_pt1 | contig 94562 bp, 79 predicted proteins | sample 5400671 | NCBI WGS metagenome assembly WNGD01 (sample SAMN13153369, study PRJNA577476) | soil metagenome | isolation source: 40 cm soil or saprolite under grassland replicate 2 | place: USA:California | collected 2016-06-15 | reverse complement strand
TGATTCCGTCCTTGCTCATCTTTGGGTCTCTGGCAGATGCCATCGGTCGTCGGCGCGTCCTGCTCATCGCCACGGGGGCTGCGCTAGCCTCCTGCCTGTTGCTGCTGCTGGCTCAAAGTACTGCGTGGCTCTTCGCGGCACGGGTCGTCAATGGCGTTGCGGTTGGTGCTCTCGCGGGGGCAGGATCAGCGGCACTGCTTGAGCTGGGCAAGCAGGCCAAGACCTCGGCACTGGTCACGACGGCGGCCATCAGCGGTGGAGGCGCGGTGGGCATTGTGCTGAGCGGCGTGTTGGCCCAGTATGCGCCGTTTCCCTTGCTGCTGTGTTATGTGGTCTATCTCGTGCTCATGCTCTTTGTGCTCAGTGGCGTCTTCACCATGGTAGAACCGCTCACGCCAGGCCATCGCCGCCCCTTTCATCCCCACCGCCCGCGCTGGCCTGCTCGTCAAACGATCCCCTTTCTGCTGGGGACGGCGGTGGGTGCCGTTGCCTACTGTGCCAATGCGTTGTTCCTCTCGGTGCTTCCCAGCTTTTTCACCGTGCAGCTGCAGACCACCAACATTACGCTGGTCGCTACCCCGGTGGCCCTGTTCTTTCTGAGCCTGACGATGACACAGATCGTCTTGCACCAGCTGGCAGCGCAACGGGCAGCCGTCATCGGCTTGCTGCTGGAAGCCATCGGACTCGGCTTGATGCTCTACGCCACCGCCCTCGGCTCGGTTCCCTTGTTGCTGGTGGCGATCCTGGTGGGGGGAGCAGGAGTTGGTTTAGCGACTCTGGGGTCCCTGTCCCTGGTGAGTCCTCTCATTGCCCCCCAAGAGCGCGGCGACGTGTTTGGGACCTACTACGCCTTGCTCTTCCTCTGCCTGGGAGTCGCCTCTGTCGCGGTTGGAGTGCTTGCCAATCCCCTCGGGTTGATTGTGGCCGTGCGCTGGATCACCAGCATCATCATGGTCCTGTGCCTGACCACCGTGGGAGCACTCCTGCTCAGACCGCCTGTAGCAGCATCTGGTACAGCCTAAAAGGATCTCTCTTTGGCCGAACTCCTCTGTTCGCAGTGACCACTCCTTCTGAGAGGGGTCGACGCTCAGATTCGGGACCGAGATGAACTGCTCTCTCAAGTGTTCATGCTTCTCAGAAAGAGAGAAAGTGGCAGCCGCTGTTTTGAGCAAAACGATGGAAGAGACGTTGTCCTGGCAAAGGGAAAGGTCTTTTTCACCCGCAAACGAAGCAGGAGGTCAAACTCGACAAAAAGAGGTTATTTGACAAGAAATCGATGGAAGAAGCGAGATGGAGAGCCGCCTTTCCCAAGACATTCGGACGAGTGCTCACTCTTCGCGGCTCCGTGCTCATGTTTCGCCTTAAAACCTGCTCACTCTACACGCTTACTACCAGTAAGCACACACACCTAAAAAGATACTCAAAGATAGGTAGAATGCCAGATGGATAGCTCTACCCTCTTTGAGTATCTCACTGTAGGAAAAACTGGAAAATGCAGGACGTTTTGCGCTCTTTCCATAGCATATTTCCAGAAAGTGATTTTATAGAACCGGGCGCGGGAAAATCGTGAGGAATGTGTTAAAGTGCATAAATCGGGTCCCTACTGCTCTGTCAAGCTTCATTCGACCCGTTTTGTGATCGTAAAAACAGCCTGGGGAGCCGTTTCGAGAGCGACGCAAAAGGGTTCAATGAAGCTTGACAGAGCACTACCGGGAAGGAGAGAAGGGCTGTATCTGGCCTTCTCTAACATGATAGGTATAGGCACTGTTCATAATCTCAGCAGGAAAGCCTGTGAGATCGGTGGCTGTGAGAAAGACCTGTTCGTGCTGGAGCACCTGTTGCAACAGGTACTCGCGGCGTGTCTGGTCAAGTTCACTGAATACGTCGTCGAGCAGAAGGATCGGCTCATCGCCGGTGCTGGCGCGCATAAAAGCCAGTTCCGCGAGTTTAGTAGAGAGCGCAGATGTACGTTGCTGACCACGTGAACCATAGGTCAGCATATTCACTCCATTCACCTGGAATTCCAGGTCATCGCGGTGTGGTCCTAGCAGGCAGACGCCCTGCATAATTTCCTTCTTACGGGCTTCGCGTAGCTGGGTACGGTAATGTTCCGGTGCTTCAGCAAGGCTCCATGCAGCATCGACCTTGAATGAAGGACGATAGATAATCTGCAAATGCTCATGACCACCGCTGATTGCTTCCTGAAAGCTACTGGCCTGCTGATTAAGGGCGGCGATCATCCTTTGACGTTCGTAGATAACCAGGTTAGCCAGCGTTGTCAACTGCTCGTCGAGGTAATCGAGCATGCGCGGATCTTCTTGCAGGTCACGCACACGCTTGAGCAAGGCTGAACGTTGTGTCACAATTTTGCGATACTTGACGAGAGCCTGGCAGTAGCGTGGCTGTAGTTGGCAAAGCGAGCGATCGAGGAAACGTCGTCGCTCATCTGGAGAACCATCGACGAGATGCAGATCCGTAGGTGCAAACAGGACGACCTTCATCTGTCCAATAATATCCATCGTTCTTTTAGGGACAGTATTGAGTTTGAGTCGCTTGCGTGGTGTGTTGGCCGGCAGTTCGAGTGCCTGGTGACCAGGTAGAGCGCCAGCCGCCATATCTGGTGGAGTAGGATCGAAGATAACAACTTCAAGCTGTATCTCATCGCTATTGCGCTTTACGTTTCCGCTGATATGAGCAACATGGTCGGGAGCCTGCCAGTTGACCACCTCGCGATCGTTGCTTGCGTGGAAAGAACTCGCGGTAGCAAGCATCGCCACCGCTTCGAGCAGATTCGTCTTTCCCTGAGCGTTTTCTCCATAGAAAAGAAAGAGTCCTCGTCCCAGTGTAATTTCGAGTTGTCTGTAGTTGCGAAATTCGCTCAAAGAGAGGCGAGAAAGATACATGTACCCTTCCACAAGAAGTAGTATTGAGAACAATACGATCATCGTAGGGGTGGGGCTTGCCCCCACCCAAGGGCACGTTGATCGAGGATGGGGCTGCGGGTGGGGGCAAGCCCCACCCCTACGGGAAACCGTTCGTTAGCGGTTGGTGCTCATCGGCATAATAACATATGTATAATCGTCGGGTCCAACTGGCTTCACTACGCCAGGGCGTGCGGCAGTAGTCACCTCAATGGCCACTTCTGGCGTCCCCAGAACCGCGAGCACATCGGCAAGGTACTTCACATTGAAGATGATCTGCTGCTCAGGTCCGTCAACAGCGGCATTAATTGTGCTTATGTTGTTACCCACATCCTCAGCAGTTGCTTCAATCGTGAGCGAGCCCGAGTCTGAACCGTCGGCGCTTCCGTTGCTGAGCTTCACCCGTGTAATGTTCGAACTATCACGCGCAAAAGGTGTTACAGACCTCACAGCAGCCTGGAACTCCTTCGTTTCGACCACGGCGCGTGTCGTATGTTCTTTAGGAATAACACCACGCACATTGGGGAAAGTTGCTTCGATCAGGCGCGAAACGAGATCAATCTGCTCGGTATGGAAAAGTACCTGGCTGCGATTGGGCGTCACAATCATCGTAACTGCACCCTCAGTGGGCAAGATACGTGCAAGTTCGGTCAGCGTACGTGCGGGAATAAGGATACTGCCATGCGATTCTTCGTGACCGGGGAGTGGCGCTTCGCGTACCGCGAGGCGGAATGCATCGGCGGCAGCAAAGGTCACCTTCTGATTACCTACTTCAACGTGAACCCCCGTGAAGACCGGGCGTGAATCGTCGTCGGCAGCGGCGAACGCAACCTGATCAATCATATCTTTAAGCAATTTGGCATCCAGGATAACGGGTTCCTCTCCGCCTTCAGCGCTGGGGATCAGCGGGAACTCAGAGGGGTCCATGCCTTTAATATTGGCACTGCTACGCAAGCTTTTCACATTGATCGTATGCGAGTCGTCTGGTACCGTAAGGTCAACGGACGCTGGCGGCAGACTACTTACAAGATCAGAGATCAATTTGGCAGGAACTGTAGTCGTCCCCTCTTCATGAATTTCCGCATCGATCCAGCAGTTGATACCAATCTCCAGATTGGTCGCAGACAGTTTCAAGCGGCCATGATCGGTCGCCAGTAAAATATTGGCGAGTATAGGAAGTGTGCTACGACTTGAAACCGCGTGGCTTACTACGGACAGGCCACGGCTCAAATCCTGTTGTTTACAAGTAATTTTCACTGACAAATTCCTCCAGGCACAACCGGAACGCATATAAAATTTCTCAGCTAGTATAACGTATTCGGTCGGAAGTGTAAACCGTGCAAATTCGGTTGTAGTTCGTGTTTTTGCACTGAGGAACCTGATCACCCCACTGTGGTAGGGGCGCGGTTTACAAGCCCGCGCATCGGCCTGGAAAACTATATAGCCAGGTAATCCTTCTTCTGTCTGGTAAGCAGCAGAACGAACTGATACAGGGCAAACAGCTCCAGAGCGAAAGGCAGATAGCCTGAGTAGCCCAGTAAAGGCATTTCAAAGATTTTCCAGAAGCCCACGTAGGGAACAGTATAATACCATTTCGGGAGTGCATAGAAATTCCACATCTCCCAGAAGAAGCCTGTCCAGAGTCCAGCCAGTGGGAGCACAAAGAAGCGCCAGTCGCCTACTGCTATATGTGCAATTGCTGACTTACGTCCCATAAAGTTATTGATGGGATCAAGGATCAGGACAACGCAGAACCAGATCAGCCCGAAGCAGTACTGTGGGAAGATCCACGGCAAGATGAAACTCGCGATGCCCAGCAATTCGATGAGTATCAATATTTTGAGTGGCAGGCGTGGACCAGGGTTATCGGCGGGGAGCCGTAGATGCCATCGTTTAAAGCTGGAGAGGAACTCTGCTGCCTCCATGACTGCTGGCAGAACAGTACTAAAATTGAGGCTGGCGATCAGGAAGAAAGCCAGGCGACTATAGGGTTGATCCATGAGGTAGTGCCAGTTATTGACAGCGACGTTAAGTCCCTCAAAGATCCACCAGAAGACGCTTGAGATCAGAAAAAGCACAACATAACGCCAGCGCATGCGTAGAAGCAGCGATGTACCACGCCGTGCTACTACCAGCGCATCCATAGTAAGGATATAACCCAACCAGAGCGGAAAGAAGCTATAGCGGTAGAACGGTTCGACACGTAGCCAGGAGGCCGCCCAGGCGCTACAGCAGAGAGCGAGGCCGACAAAACCGTAGACGAGAAAGCGTTTTTTATACACTAGTTTTTATTCTCTGTACGTTCTAAAAGCATACGATGTAACTGCTCGACGACTACCTTCATATCCCCACTCAAATAGATGCCAGGAATCTGAGGTATGATGTGCGAATAATGAATAAAGACCTGTCCCCCAAAGGCAAAGATAGGGCGCGGTAGTGGGATCTTCTGCAGCTGCTGGCCCAGATTGACCAGGGCAGGCAGATGCATTGGCATAGTTAATGAGATACAAACAAGCGCCGGTGACAGCTTCCCGATGGTATGGATCAGCCCTGCGATCTCAATACTTTGACCCAGGTAAGCCACATGTGTATCATGGCGGCGTAAGAAAAGTGCCAGCATCAATGCTGCAAGCTCGTGTGGTTCACCAGGGGCGCAACAGACAATCGTTAATGGACCTTTGCGAGAGCCGGGTGTCACATGAAACAGATTCGTCAGCAGAGCACGAAAAAAGTTGCTGGCGAAATGTTCGATCGAGACCGTAATCTGTCCCTCGGCCCACAACTGCCCAATCTGCCACATGGTAGGCGTAATCAGCTCAGCACAGACTTGCTCGACAGGATAGATGGCTAGCATTGACCCCATCATCGTCGTCGCCGTTTGTTCATCGAGATGACGAAATGCTTCGATCAGATGATTGCGTACCAGGCGCATATTGTGCGTTGGCAGGTAACTATGCTGTAGATACGGGGCGCTGAGTTGGGGCCAGTTGTGTATTGGTGACAACTCCTGACCCTCTTTTCCCAGGTAACGATCTTGTTCCGGGGCAGGTTGCCCTGGGAGCAACTGACTTGTAACGACCTGGAAAATAGGAGGAGTATCGGCTGACTCAGAGGGTGCCTGCTGACTCAGCGTCAGGTTTGCCAGTTGCTCATGTTCCTCGCGCAAGTGGCGGAAGAGAGCTATTGCCTGGCTAATCGCCATACCTGCATCGACGCGTTCTTTCAGCCAACGAATCAAGATGATATCGCGTTCTGAGTAGAGGCGGTAGTCGTTATCGGCTCTTTCCGGTGAGAGCAGATCGTAACGACGTTCCCATGCACGTAGTGTTGGTGCAGCAATGCCTGTTTGCTGTACCACCGCCTTCGTATTGAACATGGGGGTATCTGAGTAGTATTCCAGATCAGGCCATTCAATAGAGCCTTCGTGTACGGTCATGTGTTCTCTCTCCGGTCATCCCAGCTCTGCGGAAGAGCATCCGTGTAGGCATGAGGTTGTTACGGCTAAAGTAACACGTTACAACATATCATAATCTGATAGCTTAAGTCCAGTCTTTGCATATAATTTGTTCCACCTTATGAGTATTTTCCAGTTCATATGCATAATCAGGATGCATGGAAGCTATATTCCGGGTAACAATAAGTGGGGGATTATGGGTGTTCGTAATGCGTCTATTCAAGACTCCAGCTCGCCCTGGTTGTGTATGGGTAAGGGCCTGCCTTGCGTGGGCGCTGTTTGGGGGTTCTGGATCGGCTCCCAGGGCCCACGCAAGGCAAGGCACTACGTGCTTAACGTAAATGCTCGATCAGCTACCAGGTTGCCTTTGAAGCTAAATGCCTTCAGACCTTTGATAGCGCTTGTATCAACGCTAAGTTCTACTGAAGGAACATAGCCGCCTTGCTTCTGTACAAACAGTGTATACGAGAGATGCTTCCCATGATGCTTTATCGCATCAGGTACATACCATGAGAGCATAATCGTCGTGGTGCAGTTTTTTGGCGTCACAGTCATTCCACCCCACATACCTCGTCCTGGTAGATCGCTTGTAGTGGCTGTTGGCTTGCCTATTGCGTCCGCGACTTTAGGCAAATTACCGCCACGTGTGCCAAGACTGTAATTCCCACTGGGGCAGTAGAGAGTGTCGCTGGGGGCCATAGAGTTACAGCTACTGACCGGCGTAGGAGGCCTCTTTCCATGCTTATTCGGAACGGGAGGAGGTAGTGGTGTACATAGTGGATGACCTGTATCGAAACCATCGCCACTTTGCAGTTGTGATGAACGAGGGACATAGACGCGCATATAGTCCGAATAGGTATCGTAGCCGTAGACAGGACCTGTCTGATTATAGTCAAGTGTAATCTTCAGGTTATGTGTGGCTCCGCCCTGTGCATCCAGCACAACGTCATCATGCTCAGTAGTATGCACATATTTACTGGCCTTGCTGATGCTGACATTCGCCTGTACCAGCGCAAAGCCGTCCTGTTTGCTAAACGTATCCAGCCCACCGCTATAGCCATGATTAACCAGCCATTGCTCGGCAGCAGGGTTGGTAAAGTAGATCTCAAGATCTCGTGATTGAAGATCTTTGCCAGCTACTTTGATGACATCAAGTAGTTGCTTTGTTGACAGGTGATGTACACGATCGAGCAGCATCTTCCCCAGAAGCGACGTAAAGGCCTTACGAGCCTGGTGGCTATTATCGTTAGCCTTCTGATGTTCAATTGCGATAGCGGTGTAATCCTGCTGATAATAGTGCAGGCGTGCTTCCAGGTTTGATGCGGTAATAGTTTCGTTGTATTCCGCGACATGGATTGGTCCTGTTATATCGATAAGATGTCCAATGAAGGTTGGTGTGAAGGCGATATCGCCATCAACAGGACCACCACCCTCTTCCTGGAAGACCTGCATATTTATTCTGGCGGTTGTTGGATAATCGCCGGACAGGTTCGAATCACGCAGGCCCCAGTTGCCAAAGTTCATCCAACTGCGGTACTGTGGTGGTGCCTGACGACCAAGCTCCGTACCATTACCCGCATAGTCAAGCAATGCCACATCACGTAGTGTAAAGGAACCCATACGTCCGTTATCAACGCTCAGGACTCCGTATTGTCCTGTGAAGCCCCCGCCAGGGCGCAACTCGGCGTTATCCATCGTCTGGATAAGAAAGTTTCTTGGCTGGCCTACACCTAGCAACCACGTCACAATATCGACCATATCCTGGTTCTGTACGATCAGATTGCGTATCGCGGGCAACTGTGTTAAAACGCTAGCTAACTGGGCTTTCTGGTTAGCGCTGATTGGTAGATCTTTCAGTTGAACCTGGCTCATATTTTGCTGGATGTCGTCGATGTAGTAGAGAGCGTGCACAATTGCCGCTTTAATGGCCGCTACATCTTGTATAGAGATCAATGGCTGCCTTGAACTGCTAGCGAGTGGAGAACCATGTACAATATTTGCCGCAATGACGCCAATGCCGCTCAACTCCTGACCCATGCGTGATACATCCAGCGCTACCTGGAGCAGGTGCCGGGCCATCACGAGTTGACCAGCATATTCGGGCGAAAACTGTTGAACAAGTGAGTGGATGTCGGGACGGTTTGCCAGTTGTTGCAATTGCTCAAAGTCAGTTTCTGCGGCCTTCAGTTCACTCTGGACCTGCGCCAGTTTAGTGGGATTGAGAGCCGCCATCGGATCACTTTTCGAGACTGGCAGCAGGTTTTTGACCGTCATCAGGTGATTGATGCCACTGTGAGCCGTATTGCTCACGTTATTGTAAACGCCATATGCGGCCAGGCCCACACCAACTGGTATCAGTAAACCAAGCAATGTTGCTGCTACAATAGCAATACTGACGATGCGAAGGAATTTCTTCTGCTGTCCCCTGTCGTGCGTATCGCGCATCCAACGTCTACGGACTATGCGGCGCCGTTGAGCTATCTTCGCGGTTGTGCTGCGCTTTGTGCGCATTGCGTACTTCGGCAACAGATATGGATCCTTAGACGTATGCTGTGGCTCATCCAAAACAGCCACATCAGAATATGGAACGAGTGCAACCTCTGTACTTTGTAGCGATTGCGGTTGTTCATCTATGGCAGCCGTAGTAAGTATTACCTCGTCATCTCCACGTGCTTCTTCTCCTTTAGCGAACTCCTGTTCTGGCTCATCTAGAGAAGCTGTTGTCTCCTGCTCCTCACGTGCAGACGATACGTCCTCAGCGCTAGGAGTCGTTTCATCCTCAATAGGATCGTTCTCCGCAGACGGCATCCCTATTTCATCAGTGGGAGTCGATTTTTCCGCAATGGGGCCTTCTGTTCCAGAGATTGACACAGGCACCTGGGCAAGCTGATCTTCCTTGTGCTTTTGTGTGCTATCAGAACTGATTGACTGTGTTGTCGACACGGCCTGAGCAGCGGATATAGCTTCTACTGCATCAGAGGGAGGAAGTTTAATTGCCGGATGCTTTGCAGTGATCTCAAGATGGTCATCTGTTGTCGCCTGTTTCCCTTCCACAACCTCTTGAGCAGCAGGAGCTTCGTGAGTCTGATAGTCCTGATCGCTGGCGTTCTCTGGAGCAGGCTTAGGAGTTTGATCCTTCACCAGAACACCTGGTAACAGAGCGCGGTATCCCCATGCAGCCCCATCTGCGTGTTGTTTCACACAATCTTCAGCCAGTTTCAGCAGTTGCCCGGTTGAAAGATGATAGCGTGTCACGATCTCCCCGACAGGTTTGTTGGTAGTGAAGTACGCAACTAGAGCAGACCGATGTTTGATAAAACGCCTTTTAGCCCTGGAATTCAGCTTTGTAATGTCTACTTCTTGCCATGAGGAGATATCTTGCTTCCGTGCCTCAGTCGTTAAGGCTTTTTTTTCTCGAACTTCGAGCAATGTTCACCCCCGCCATTGCTATACATAAATACAAAAAAAGTATGGGTACTGGAACTATTATGCACCCTTAAAAAAATCAACAACACCGATCATTAGACAGCCTACAAAGTAGTAACCTACGGTGAACGAAAGGTCAAGTAAAATAGGCCACAATCTATATATTAAGGAAGAGCTTCAAGGCTCTTTACAAAGGGCCTCTATTATACATGACGCGGCAAAAGGGGATTTGGTTGCGCCTGCGTCAAAATAGGCTAATATTCGTTGTTATTCTACCGCTTGAGGAGCGGCTGTAGAATGGCTATACCAGGGGAGAGAGACACCGTAATTGACATAATGAGAGAATTGGCAGGGCGAGAACAAGTCGGGGACACGGGCGATCACAAGGTACCAGAGCTTCAGAAAGTTGGACAGCGCACGAAATACAATAGAGGGAGAGCATGGCGCAGCCGTATGAATTTGTAGAAGCGATCCGATGCGGATGCTTATACGCATGCGGTTTCCCGTGACGCTGCGGTCATTACGCCTCATTGCACCTATAAGAGTCGTTCTTGTCCAGATTCTTATTACCACCAGTACCTGATACTCGCCCTGAAAATGTGTGATCGCCCAGTCCCGGACTTGTGGACGCCCTGAGAATCTCCTGCTCTTCACAATCGGTTACCTCACGTGATCGAGTGTCAAGCCTTGCATGGTTTGACGCATCAGGAAATGGGTAACAGCATGGATGCTGCCTGTGTCCTGATAAACGGCTATCTGGCGATCGGCACCAGTGCCGCGCGGGTCCTCAAGCAGTTCACGTAGATAGTTAATCTCGCGTCGACTGCCCAGATCATCTAACACGTCATCCACGAAATCGAGCGTTTCGCTGATAGACTCGCGCATACTTAAACGACGATTCTGGATAAAATCAACCACCTCTGCATCCAGGCCATAACGTGCCACACGCCATTTATTCTCCTCGATAAAGGTAGCTGGCAGTACATGTGTTGTAATATTCCGCTTATGCAGCCAGGTCAACTTGGCAACCAGTGCCTGGTAGAGAGCCGCAATCGCTATCGTATCTTCAAAAGTCGCAGGCATATCGCAGACACGCAACTCGATAGTCGGGAAGAAGGGATGCGGTCGGATATCCCACCAGATACGCTTCCCATTATCGATACACCCGGTTTTAATGAGATGATCTACATAATTATCAAATTCGTTAGTAGAAGCAAAGAGCGGAGGCACGCCAGAACGTGGGAAGCGTTTCCAGACGATAGAGCGATACGAACGCATACCCGAATAGCGGTCACTCCAGAAAGGTGAGTTGGAGGAGATAGCGAGCAGGTGAGGCAGCCATGTGCGTAACTGGTTCATCAAAGGGATAGCCAGTTCATGGTCATCAATGCCCACATGAACGTGCAAGCCAAAGATCAAAATTGAGCGTCCAACATCCTGATATTCCTCTTCCAGTTCCTCGTAGCGATCGTTGCGTGTGCGTTCCTGGTCCTGCCAGTGTGCATTTGGGTGTGTACCTGCACTCACCAGGGCCAGACCTTCCCCATCCACGAGTTCCGCCACTATTTTGCATAAGCGTTGGAGTTCCATGCGTGCGGCAGGGATATGAGGACAAATGTCAGTCACAATCTCAACGGTTGACTGCAGCATCTCTGGTTTAATACATTCGCCAAGGATAGGCGTGCCTTTTTCCAGAATGGTATGAATGTGAGAAGCTAATTGGCCCGTGTGTTTATCCACCATTTGAAACTCTTCTTCGATGCCAAGTGTAAAGTGCTGAGTCATAGCGGCATACTCCTTTCGCAAGGGCCGGATATGCTGTTATAAAGTATACGAAAAGATAGGACTGGCACGTGGGAACTGGCGAACCGCGTGAAGGCCCTTACTAGAAGTTGAAGAAATACATACAGAGAGCCGACTGTGCAGATAATACGCGGGACAATGGAATCGGATTGAAGGAATGGGGGTATACACGATACCGCCAGAAGAGGTTTTTGATAGGGAATCGGCGGCTCGTGGTGGTGCGCTATGACGCCTTCAAGCATACACACACCTCGAGTGAGCGTCTTACTGCGAGAAATGCACTAGGAAACCAATCTACCATGCAGAAGTTATCAGGAATTATAGCGTACCCAAGTCAGGTACTCTATGTCAAGAGAAAAATCTAAAAAGGATGGGACACACGTCCAGATTCTTAGGGATGAGACGAAATTGTGATATTTTTATAGTCTAAATGCATGAGGCAAGAGATCGGAGATAGAGAAATCCTGCTCAGCGCCATCGATATAGATCACGGCGTCAGGAGCCAGATCTGCCAACCACTGACGGCATGCGCCACAGGGAGTGCGTTCACTCAGAGGAGCCTCCTCTGGAGCGTCGATGCAAGCTACCGCTACATGTGTAATGGGACCAGCGCCTGCAGATATAGCCGAAGCAAGGGCCGAGCGTTCAGCGCACAGTGTCAGACCATAACTTGCTATTTCGATATTTACGCCCACATAGGTTTTGCCTCTTGCCACGACAGCCGCGCCAACGCGAAAATGTGAATAGGGGCAATGTGCGTGTTGAGCTGCCTCGCGTGCCAATGAGAGAAGAGTTTCGCGTTCCATCAGAATACTCCATTTGGATTGCATCGTGTCCGCCGGTTTATCGTTGGATTTCATAATAATGACTGATAAACGGCGAACACGATATATATGGTTCCTGTCGGATTACGCCCAGAGCGATTGAAACGTCCCCGTAGAGGCAGGCCTTGCGTCTGCCGGGCGAGCGGGCGCAGCTCGCGAGAAATCGGCTACCGGGACGACTCGGCAGACGCAAGGCCTGCCTCTACGAGACGTGAGCGCGACTTTTCAATTGCTCTGGATTACGCCTTCTTAAAGGTGCAGGTTATCTTGCCGAATTGCAAGGTATCACCATCGTTAATTGGTGTGGCCTTATCTGGTTCCAGGCGCTTATTATTGACACGCGTGGCATTGGTGCTGTTCAGATCGGTCAGCGTATAGGTGCTACCGATATGTTCAAGTGCGGCATGTACACGCGAGACAGTATCGGCAGACTGCATATTGCTCAGATCCACATCAGGCTGGAGGCCGCCCAGATCATGATCGTAGCGTCCCACCACGGCATGCTCTGCAGTAACCTCTATCTGCTTACCATCGCTAAATTGCAATGTGCCCCAGGGAGTATTTGCATCGCTGGCAGGCTGAGAAACTGGCTTAGCCGTGATTGGTTTCGCGGGGGACGGTGGTGGTACTGGTCGCCGCACTGCCTGCTGTGGAGCTGGCGGTGTTTGAGGCGTGGATGTAGCTCCTGGTGTCCCGGTCTGCGCCTGCGAAGATGGTATGTAATACTGCTTCTCCGGTGGTGGAGGTGGAGCTGGTTTATCCTTTTTCGGCTCAGTTGACGGAACGTATGTCACCGTAGGCTGTGGCACCACCGGCGGTTCCTGCGTCACAGGCGGCACATATGATGGAGGCTCGGGTGCAGGCGTTACTTGCGCGGGCTTAGCCTCGATCGTTGGCGGCTGTGGCGGCGGCGTATAGACCGGAGTTTGTGGTGGTGTGTACACTGGTGTTGGCGGCTTAGGCGGCGGTGTTGGCTGCGCTGGTGGCGTGTACACTGGTGTTTCCGGCCGTGTATACGAGACTGTCGGCTGCGGCTGACTTGGCGGCGTGGGTGCTGTGTATGGAGTCGTTGGCGGTGGCAGAGGCCGATTCTGCCCTACCGGTGCCTGTGTTCCTGTCTGGAAGGTCGATGCACCGCATTTTGGACAGAAGGACACACCCGGCTTTATCTCGAAGTTGCAGTTGCTACAATACTGCTTCGCAGGTGCCAGCGAGCGTCCACAGCCGGAGCAGAACGTATCACCCGGCTCGTAGGGTGTATTACAGTTTGGACAACGCAACTGACCCGGCTTAGAGACCGGAGCGGGAGCAGGTGGCGGAGGTGGTGGTGCAACCTCCGAGACAACGACGCGCGGCGGTGGTATATATGCTGGCGTCTGCTGTGGAGGTGGTATATAGACAGGAGTTTGTTGTGGTGGAGGCGCCCACCGTTGCTGAACCTGCGGTAAGAGCTGCATTGGAATAGGCCCGGCAATCAGGCCAGGATGCTGTTGCCGTACCAGGCCATCCACCATATTGAGTACCTGATTGCTCAAGCTCGCCTGACGTATTGCACCCACACCCGCGGTTAAGGCAAGCGGCCAGAGTACTGGAAGCGCGACAATACCTACAGCACCGACAGCCGCTTTATCCAGCCACCTCTGCTGACCGATCATCGCCAGCGTACCGCCAGCCGTTTTTTGTATAGTTACAGTGAGGGCGGCCTGCATACCAATAATGGCCTCAAAATCGCCACCTTTCTTCAACTGCACCAGTCTTTGACTCTGATCACCAAATTGCTGTGCCTGGTAACCCTGTGCTATATAGACATTCACAAGATCATTAGCCAGCTGCTCAATATCGATATCTTCTGTGTTATAAAAGCGAGCATCCATCCGTTATCCCTCCAAAGCGGCAGTACGTCTTTTCACCGTCTGCTTCTTATCACAGTACATGGGGACAGCAACGCATCTTGCCATTTTGTTGTTATTACTTTGCATGATGTTCAATGTCAGTAGAATTAAATGCATAATCTGCAAATATCTACGTTCGTGTAAGGTCAAAGTTAGACGTTTGCGTCGGGTACACCTTTAGAGTATATCATAAGTTGTTTAAGAATTTGGGCAACTCTTCCTATAATCAGAAGAAAAGCATTTTGCTGATGGTCTCCAGGAGGAGTTCCAACTGAGGAATCCTGAGGATAGCTTTTCCAGGTGATTGGATGCTACTCTCATGTTCAACAGCCGTATGGCAGGATTCGAAGATGAGGATCGGGACATCTTCCAGTCCCTGTTGAGCTTGCAGATCGGCGCAAAGTTGTCGTCCGCCCGTCGTGGGAAGATTCTCCTCAAGAAGAAAACAGTCGGGTTTGAAGGTCTGGATGATTTGAAATGTCTGCAAACAATCTCGAACGAGTATAAGCACATAGAGCTTCTCATGAAGGATTACTTCGACAAAGGTGAGTTCCTCGGGCATTGTTTTCTGGATAACGAGGATATAATAACTCACACAAGTATCACCTTTCATACGTAGAATACCTCTTTCCAATGTTCTCACCGTGATAGAAAGCCGAAGAGTTGTCATAGGAACGGCCCGACCAGATTCTTCTCTTTCCCCAATGGATAGTATAACATGCGATAGATGATTTTTCCATAGTTTTTCTATAGAAATTCCATAGAATGGTAAAAATATAGTTTGCACAAGAAAAAGAAAAATAGCTTTTAATTTAGCGGAAGATATACTAATTAGTACCGCTCTATCAATTAAGAATGTGTTGCATAATCGCTTCAAAGATATTAATAAAGTAGTATTGTGTTTTGATCAATAATGAGCTAGAATATATGCAAATTATTGTGATCATGGAAGTTAGGCATTGTATGAGTTGGAATGTGAGAAGGAATGTGAGATGGGTAAATTGAGCCTGGCTGTAGAGGGACCTTTTGTTGGACGTAGCACGAAAATGTGCAGGCTTATGGAAGTCTATGGCAGCGTACAGCGTGAACAGACCCGAATTGTGACAATAAAAGGTGAAGCAGGTGTTGGCAAGACGCGCATGGCAAGCGAATTTTTAGGCTGGGCAGCAACTCAAGGAGCTGATGTGCTACAAGGTAGAGCTTTTGAGGCTGGTGGTTGTTGGCCTTATCAGCCACTGGTTGAGATGCTGGAATTGCGGAGTAAAGAGGTGTGGGCGCAGACATCCGATGCTACTGTTGGTCCACTCAATGATATTTTAAGCCGCGTAATGGCGGAGATGCACAACCATACACTTAATCAGCCGCCATTGGGTAACGAAAAGACTGCGCACAAACGCCTGTTTGAAGCCTTCACGCTACTGGGTCAGGCTTTAGCCGGGCGCGCGCCCGTAGTTCTGTTTATTGACGATATCCACTGGGCTGATGCCGCATCGCTCGATATGCTGCAGTACGCCTGTCGCCGCTGGGTGGAAAGCAATACCGCGATCTTGATTCTCTTGAATTTGCGTACAGAGGCGTTGGTAACCATCCCGACCTTTGCTGCCTGGCTCTCCCAGTTGGAACGAGACCTGCGTGCCCCCAGTTTTATCATGAATGCATTCACGCTTGAGGAGACGATACAGTTTATGCGTGCTAGAGCCGTAAAAAAGACTGATGCGCGGGATGCAGATATGTATCTTGAAGGTTTCGGACGCTGGCTCTATGCTGAGACAGGCGGACAACCATTTTATATGACGGAAATGCTCAAAGCGCTTTTTGAGCAAAATCTTCTGACTCTACAGCGGCGAGAAGATGGTGCATGCGCTATTGATTGCGAACTGACTATGCGCGATGTCGGCAAATTACAAAACATCTTTTTCCCTGGTGTGCGCGCAGTCATTCATACACGGCTCACGAAATTAACTCTTGCTGCTTCTGCACTGGTTGCAGCGGGAGCTGTTCTCGGGCGTCGTTTTACTCTTGAACGAGTGTGCCGTGTCGCAGGGCTAAACGAACACGAAGGGCGATCGGCACTCGACGAAGTGCTGGCGAGACATCTTTTTGATGAGGTAGCGGGTCATTACTTCTTCACGCACGACAAAATTCGCGATGTTGTGTATGCAGAGACTGCTGGGGCTGAGCGGCGTCATCTGCATCGTCGTGCGCTGGAGGTACTGCGCGCTGAATCTATGCCTTCCGGATTGCTGGCGTATCATGCACAGGCGGCAGAGCTACGTGAAGAGGCATTTCATCTGCAAGTTGCTGCTGGTGATGGAGCGTTACGCCTTTTTGCTCTACGTGATGCTGTAACTTTCTATGAACAGGCTTTGCAGTTTCTGGTCGAGCAACAAATGCGACCAGAAGTTTTTTCTGCTATGCCACTATCGGTCATTGAGCATCTTTATATCCAATTGGGACGTACCTATGAACTCATGAACGAGCGTGAGCATGCACGTGCTATCTATCAAGGTATGTTGATGCTGGCAAAGAAGCTGAATATCACGGTCCTGGCATGTGTTGCCCTCAATCAGCTAGCTGCTATCAGCATGCATGAGCCGTTTGATTTGCAGGCAGCCACTGTGTTGTTGGGCCACGCGCGTAATCTTGCACAGAGTGATGAGAACGCCTGCGATGACGCGACCGAAACCGAATGGCAACTGGCACAGCTAAGCTTTCAGCGTTTCGATACCGCTCTTGCACTAATGCACGGTGAACGAGCGCTTCAACTGGCTCGTGAACTGGGTTTGCCGGAACTGGTGGCGCGAGCTCTTTTCACATTTGCCTTTGCGAAGATGCTCACTGGGGACTGGGAAGAGGTCGAACTACTGGCCGAGGAAGCACGTGGGCTCTATGAAGGGCAACAAAACCGGATTATGGAAGCTGGCTGCCTGGTACAGATAGCTCAGGCAAAAAACAATGCTGGCCAGCCGCACGATAGCATCATAGCTGCACGCGGGGCCTATCTTGTCTACAAAGAGGTTGGGTATGGCTGGGGACAGATCTATGCAGCTCATCACCTGGTAGCAGGATTGTTAGATGTCGGAGCGTACAGCGAAGCGTTGGTGTTGGCGGAGGAAGCAGTAGCGCTGGCACGTACATATAATGTCAGCATGTTGCTATATCTCGGACTTACCGCGCTTGGATGGGTGCAGCGCGCGCTGATGGACCCTTCTGCTGCCTACAAACATCATCGTGAGGTCGTAAACGTCTTCTGGACCGATATGCCACTGGTCATCAATGAGATGCTATCCGCCGAACTTTGTGCCGATTGCGCTATAGCTGGTGAGTGGGCTGAGGCTCAATCCTATGCAACACAGGCCCTCACTCACCGGAGTGGTAGCACTTTTATGTATGTCGGGCTTACACGTTGGTACGAAACGGAGATTCTGGCACGTACAGGGTATAGCGAGCGTGCTACTGCCGATCTGGAGCGTTTTGATAAAATGACGGAGCATAGTCGTCGCTATCGTATTCCCTATCTGCGCGCTCGGGCTGTACTGGCATTATGGAGAGGCGAATTTGAGCGGACGCACCAATACCTGCAGGAAGCATTAACGCTGGCAGAAGAGATCGGACTACCCGGTGAACAGTGGTCTATAGAAGCAGCGCGCGGCGAGTTATACCAGGCCCAGGGTGATAAAGTCGCTGCCCTGAGCGCCTTTGAGCATGCTGCAGAGATCGTGCTTGCTCTTGCTGACAGAATAGAAGATGAACAGGTGCGTACGAAATTTCTAGCTGCTCAGCAAGTACAACGCGTTACCACATATTCAAGCTGCTCCCTACCCCGGAAAAAAACATGGTCTCTCCCTCGTAACTGAGGTGTATTGCATGCGAGGCCTGCCTCTACGGATATAGCTCTGCTTGTCTGAACAGTATAAAGGTGCTATAGTGTGGTAAGAGGAGCGCCTGGAACAGCTTTTACTTCCAGCAGAGGATGAAATAGTATGACATTGCACCCCCAGAAAGTCACGTCTTCTCCTGACCCTGAAGGTTTCTTCAGCACCAACGAAGAGCACCTTAGTCCCTACACGGAGCACTATTCTGATGCTCTTGTGCTCATTGATGCAACAGGCAAGGTTCTCTTTGCCAGCCCTGCTACTCACTATATGCTGGGTTATTCTCCAGAAGAGCTTATCGGTCGCGAGATCTTTGCGGTTATCCATGACGATGATCTCCCAGAAACCAGGCGCTTGCTTCAAGATGTGGCGGCAGGAACCATTTCCTCGTTTGTCCTTCATAGCCACTATCTTCATAAAAATGGCAGTGTGGTCGTGGTAGACAACAGTGTTTCCCTGGCAAGTAATGGGGTAGGGGATATGTGCTACTTTTTTGCCATCTCAAGAGAGACGGGCGAGGAGAGGCAGGCACAGATCGAACGAGCCAGGCTAGTCGCCATTGTCGATTCGTCAGATGACGCGATTATTAGTAAAACGCTTGAGGGCATCATTACCAGTTGGAATCATGCCGCTGGGCAGATGTTTGGCTACACAGCGGAAGAAGCCATTGGCAAGCCTATCACCACCATCATTCCCCCTCATTTGCATCAGGAAGAAGCGAACATCATTCGGCGGCTACGGCAGGGCAACCGCATCGACCATTTCGAGACTGTACGACTTCACAAGGATGGGACGCTGGTTGATGTATCTCTGAGTATCTCTCCTGTCAGAGATGATCGCGGACAGGTTGTTGGCGCGGCCAAAATTGCACGTAACATTACCGAGCGCAAAGAACTGGAACGGCGTAAAGATGATTTTATCAGTATGGCGAGCCATGAGCTGAAAACGCCGGTTACAGCGCTCAAAGGCTTTGTCCAGATGCTGCTGCGCCGTGCCAGGCAGCGCAACGAGGACGAATTTTTACGCTTTCTGACACGGATGGATGTACAACTCAACAAGCTAACCAGGCTCATCAGCGAATTGCTGGATATTACCAGGATGCAGACTGGACAACTGGTGTATCAAGAAGAGTCATTTGATCTGGGTGCGCTCGTGCAGGAAATCGTGGAAAACGTCCAGGAGACAATGCAGACGCATCGCCTTGTATTAGAGCAGCAGGAAAGGGTACAGGTCACCGGCGATAAAGACCGTATTGGGCAGGTCCTGATGAATTTTTTGACCAACGCCATCAAATATTCCCCCCGGGCAACTACGGTGGCTGTACGGGTCGTAACAGATACGGAAAAGAAACGGGCCGTCGTCAGTGTGCAGGATTTCGGCCTGGGCATTGCAGAAGCGCATCAACAGAAAATTTTTGAGCGCTTCTATCGCGTGAATGATTCAACGGGGCAGACCTACCCAGGGCTAGGTATCGGCCTTTATATCTGCCAGGAGATCATTAAACGTCATGGAGGACAGATCACTGTGAAGAGTGAAAAAGGAAAAGGATCTACCTTCTCTTTTACGCTTCCTCTCTAGAGTCTGGTTGCCAGCCACGTTGGCGATAAATTGCCAGTGTCTGCTGGTCGCCGGGGACATAGCTGACCATTGAGTAGTTGGCGATGCTGGTAAATACAGTGGTGGCCGTGCGTAGTGTGACGCGTCCAAGTTCGCTATGCTGGATCTGGAAGACAAAGGAGGGAGCTGGTTTGCCTCGGGGATATGTTGCTGAGGCAATGCGCTTGAACTCGGGGAATTCGCGCAGGTTTTTCCATAGTGCTTTGTATTCGGGGAGGTGCGTCATGGTGCGCGTGTTGTACTGAAAATCGCTCATTAAGCGGCGAGCCAGGTTCTCCCAGCCGTGAAAACGGCGATGCCTGCGTGGATCGAAGACCAGTTCGAGCAGATGCAGTTTCTCCCCCTTTTGCAACTCTTCCCGCATCTCAAATAGTGTGATCGCGGCTTCGTTCCAGGAGTGCAGGAACCAGAGCCGGTCCAGTGAGTGCGCGGGATACGAAGTGTTATGAACCAGCAAACTTGCCAGTTCTCCCATGTCGAGCAAGGTGCTCTCAAACTGCTCAGAATCGATATGCAGTCCTGTAAGCATTGTATAGGCTTCATAGAGGCGGTTGCGTTTGTCGGATGTTAGCTCCAGTGCGCGTACAATATTTTGCACAACGGTGGTCGATGGATTTGCACGCTGTCCTGTTTCAAGATGATAGACATAGGTGCGCGATAGACGTGTGGCCTGTGCAAGTTGTCCCTGCGACATACCTCGTTCTTGCCGAAACTGCATTACTAGCTGTGAGAAATTTGAGACCTGTTTCATTTTAAACTGAGTTTCCACGAGAGAGTACCCCCGAATTATTCTTTAATACTATATCATAGTGTTAGCTACCTGCATATTATGCCGCAAAATTTGTTAGCTGGCAACGTAGTTATATCTGACCAGGTGGCATATAATTGGGTCAGTGGGTTGTTTTGTTGCTTGAAATGGTGACAGAGAGGTCGCCTTGCGGTGCCTGCGATGGGCGCTGCCACGGAGAGGAGCTATTACTACATGTCTGACCCATCTCTCATTAATATACAAGCGGAGCAAATAAGTGAAGAACTATTAGCCTCCCGTCCCTGGCTACGTCATTATGAAGAGGGTGTGCCTGCTAATCTTGATATTCCAGATCGTCCATTGACCTGGCTCCTCGATAACGCTGCGCGTCGTTATCCAAACAATATTGCATTGATCTATTATGGGAACAAAATCACGTATGCCCAACTTTCGACTCTGGCAAATCGCTTTGCTATTGGTCTGCAGAAACTTGGTGTGAAAAGGGGAGATCGTGTCGCGGTCGCGCTACCTAATATCCCGCAATATCCAATTGCTTTTTATGGTGCTCTCAGGGCAGGAGCCGTGGTTGTTCCTACCAATCCTATCTATACCGAACGAGAACTGCAGCACCAGCTAAAAGATTCCGGCGCGAGTGTCATCGTTATGCTCGATACATTCTATCCCCTGGTACGTGACATTCGTCCGCAGACCGTATTGGAGCATGTCATTGTTACCAGTCCGGCTGACTTTTTGCCTCCCCTGCTGCGTGTCCTTTACCCACTGAGCCAGCGCGGAGTCAAGCTCCCCGAAAATCAGCTTAGCGAGAAGGAACTGAAGAGCGATCCAACGCTGCATACGGTACGTAGCTTTTTAACAACACACAAAGGGAGCATAGAAGCGTTCAACCTGCCAGTACAGGTCACTGGCGATGACCTGGCAGCGCTCCAGTATACGGGTGGTACAACAGGACTGGCCAAAGGCGCGATGTTGACGCATCGTAATCTGCTTGCCAATGCCATGCAGACACGCTATTGGACGCCTAAAGCTATAAAGGGCAAAGAGATCTCGCTCTGTGCAGCTCCTTTCTTCCATTCGTATGGTCTGACGGTCGGCATGAATCTTTCTATTCTCGCTGGTGCCGCTATGGTACTGCTACCACGTTTTAAGGCGAAGGATGTTGTAGATGCTATTCGCCGTTATCGGCCCACGCTGTTCCCTGGCATTCCGACAATGTATATTGCTATCATGCGCGAGGCGGGTGAGCATAATGATCAGATGCGTTCGATTAAATATTGCATTAGCGGTGCAGCACCGTTACCCGCGAAAGTGCAGACGGACTTCGAGAATATGACAGGTGCAACGCTCGTCGAAGGCTACGGATTGAGTGAAGCATCGCCAGTTACGCATTGTAATCCGCTGACAGAGGAACGCCGCAATGGGAGTATTGGTCTGCCCTTACCAAACGTGGAAGCTGCCATTGTCAGTCGGCAGACTGGTCAACCCGTACCTGTTGGTGAGGTGGGCGAGATCGTGGTGAAGGGTCCCAATATTATGAAGGGCTACTGGCAGCGCGAGGATGAGAGTAAAGCTATCTTTATTAATGGCTGGATGCATACTGGCGATGTCGGCAAGATGGACGCAGAGGGCTACTTTTATGTAGTGGAGCGCGCCAAAGACATAATTATCGCTGGTGGCTTCAACATTTATCCACGCGAAGTAGAAGAAGTCCTGTTCCTTCATCCTTCAGTAGCGGAGGCCGCCGTCGTAGGAGTTCCTGATGAGTATCGCGGCGAGACGGTAGCGGCATTCGTCGTATTGAAACCAGGGATCGAGCCTTCGGAGAAGACCAGACAGGATATTATCGTATTTTGTAAGCAAGAACTGGCAGCGTACAAGGTGCCCAAACTTCTGGAGTTCCGTGAAAGCCTGCCCAGGTCGATAATTGGTAAAGTCTTGCGCCGCGAATTGCGCGTAACCAGATAAGCGTCATTCCCTGTAGAGAGCATTCTCTCGTATTCAAAGGAGAAACAAAGACTATGTCAACAACAATTAAACCGACGGAGCAAGGAACAGCATTCCTCACCACGCCTGTGAGCGAGAGTGCTGACAAGATATTCACGCTGGAGAAGCGCGACGAGGAGCAACGCTGGATTGAAGAGTCGGCGTCGACCTTCATCGCACGTGAAGTACTGCCTCATGTAGACGCGATCGATCGCCAGGAGCCGGGACTCATGCCCAGTCTTGTTAAGAAGGCGGGTGAGCAGGGCCTCTTGATGATTGATGTTCCAGAGGCATATGGGGGGGCCGAACTGGGCCTGCTCACCAGCGCACTGGTTGCCTCTGAGCTGCGTGAAGCCTCGTTTAGCGTCGCTTTCGGCGCGCATACTACCATAGGTACATTGCCTATTGTCTATTATGGGACCGAGGAGCAGAAGCAAAAATATTTACCCAAACTGGCAAGCGGCGAATGGATCTCTGCTTATGCCCTGACTGAGCCGGGCGTCGGGTCGGACGCAATGAACCTGAGTACACGCGCGGAACTCTCCCCGGATGGCAAACACTACATCCTCAATGGCACCAAGCAGTGGATCTCTAACGCGGGCTTTGCCGATCTAATGATTGCCTTTGCACGCATTGGTGATAACAAACCTTCCGCTTTCATTGTTGAGGCTAGCTATCCAGGTGTTTCAACCGGAGCTGAAGAGAACAAGATGGGGATCAAGGGTTCCTCTACGCGCCAGGTCTATTTTGAGAATGCGCCTGTGCCTGTCGAGAATCTACTGGGTGAATTGCATAAAGGATACAAGATTGCCTTCAACATTCTGAATATTGGCCGTTTGAAACTTGGCGCTGGCACGGTTGGTGGTGCACGCAATGCCTTGAAACTGGCAGCGACCTACACCACGGAGCGCAAATCTTTCGGCAAGTTTCTGCATGAATTCGGAATGATCAAGAAGAAGTTAGCACGCGTCGCCGCCGAGACCTATGCCGCCGAGAGCGAAGTTTTCCGCACTGCTGGTAATATTGCACAGGCGCAACTCAGCGCGGGCGCAGATACCGAGATCATCTTCAAATCGATTGAAGAGTATGCGATTGAAGCCTCCCTTGCCAAGGTACATGGCAGCGAAGTGCTGGCACTGGCGGTAGATGAGGGCGTACAGATCTTTGGTGGCTACGGCTTTATGCATGAGTATCCAATCGAGAAGGCGTATCGTGATGCACGTATACAACGCATTTTCGAGGGTACGAACGAAATTAACCGCATGGTTGCTGCTGGCACGTTGTTCCGCCGTGTGCTGGCTGGCAAGCTTGATCTGATGGCCCGCTTCCCTGAGATCGAGGCACACGTCAAATCCGGTCAGGCAACCGAGAGTGCAGACGAAACAGTTCCTGCCGAACTGCGTGGAGCAGTCAATGCAATTGAGAGAGCCAAGGACGCCACCATTTATAGCGCCATGAAGGCTGCTATGAAGTACATGCAGGGTCTTGAGAACGAGCAGGAATTTATCGAATATCTGGCGAGTATCATGATCGACCTGTATGCTACCGATAGTGCTCTTGCACGTGCGATCCAGGCTGTACGTCGCGGCGATGAGAACAGCGCTACTCATATCAAACTGGCCCAACTTGCGACCTGGCTGGCCTTCTCGCGCATTCGCAGCAATCTGGACCAGTTGATCATGACCAACACAGATGCAGACAGGATAGAAAAAGAGCTGGCGCGTATTCGCACCTATGTCGGAGATTATGTGTTCAACGGCGTTGCTGCACAGCGTGAGCTGGCCGCTATTGTTGTCGAGAAGCAAGGTTATCCGCTGTAATCGGAGGGGTACAAACGTAGAGGCAGGGCTTGCCCCTGCCGGATTTCGGGTCCGGTGACACCCGGCAGGGGCAAGCCCTGCCTCTACGTTATAAATAAGGAGAGAGATACTTACATGTCAGAAGCCGTCATTGTCAGTGCAGTACGCACTCCCATTGGGCGAGCGAACAAGGGTGTTCTTAAGGACGTACGTGCCGATGACCTTGCCGCTGTTGCCGTCAAAGCCGCTATTGAGCGCGTACCACAACTGGACCGCTCACTGATCGAAGATGTTATTTTAGGTTGTGCCTTTCCTGAGGGCGAACAGGGTATGAACCTGGCGCGCCTCGTTGCTGCCCTGGCCGGTCTGCCTGAGACTGCTGGCGGCGTCACCATCAACCGCTTCTGCGCATCAAGTCTGACGGCGGTTAATACGGCGGCGCAGAACATCATGCTTGACCAGGGAGAAGTAATTGTCGCTGGCGGCGTTGAGAGTATGTCGCGCGTGCCTATGGGAGGCTTTAATCCGAGCTTCAACCCGCGCCTGATTAAAGCACGTGAAGGCGAAGAGAAAACAAGCCCTTATTATCCACCCTGTGAACTGGAATACGGCTACTCAAGCTATATTCCAATGGGCATTACCGCCGAGAATCTGGTCCGCGATTATAAAATCAGCCGCGAGGCACAGGATGCTTTTGCCCTGCGCAGTCACCAGCGCGCCGTCGCAGCCACGGATAACGGCATCTTCAAGCGAGAAATTGTTCCTGTACCCTTGCCTGACGGGCGTTTGATGGAGATCGATGAAGGCCCGCGCCGTGACACATCGTTGGAGAGGCTTGCCAGTCTCGAACCAGCCTTTATTAAGGGTGGAAGCGTAACGGCAGGAAACTCCAGTCCACTCAACGACGGAGCCGCCGCCGTTGTGTTGATGTCCGCGCAGAGGGCCCGCGACCTTGGCATCACGCCGCTAGCAAGGGTGCGCTCGATGGCCGTAGCCGGTGTCAGGCCCGATGTAATGGGGATCGGTCCTGTACCGGCTATGCGCAAACTTTTACAGCGTTCTGGCCTACAACTCAGTGATATCGACATCATCGAGATCAACGAAGCGTTTGCAGCGCAGACGCTCTCGGTTGCGCAGGTAATGGGGATCGATGAGGAAAAGCTGAACCCGCACGGAGGAGCCATCGCTCTGGGTCATCCACTGGGCTGTAGTGGAGCGCGCCTCATCGCCACACTCATCAATGATCTGCAGACAGCTAACAAGACGCTAGGTATTGCAACCCTCTGCGTCGGTGGCGGTCAGGGAGTAGCTACGCTTATCGAGAGGATATCATAACCATGTCGTACCAGATTCGCAAAGTAGCAGTACTTGGTGCTGGCGTCATGGGGGCTGCAATCGCAGCCCATCTCGCGAACGTTGGTATTCCCAGCTTGCTACTCGATATCGTCCCGCCTGATGCAAAGAAGGACCGCGACGTTGTAGCGCGAACGGGCCTGGAGAAAACGCTTAAGTCCCGACCCGCAGCTTTCTACAGCAAGCGTGGAGCACGACTCGTCACGGTAGGCAACATCGAAGATGACCTGGAAGACCTTGCAGATGTTGATTGGATCGTCGAAGCCGTGGTAGAGCGCCTGGATATCAAACAAGCGCTTTACAGCAAGCTAGAGACCGTGTTGACGCCGGGCACGATAATCAGCTCTAATACATCAGGTCTGCCCGCTCACATGCTTCTAGAGGGGCGTAGTGAGGATTTCCGCCGCAACTTCCTGGTCACGCACTTTTTCAATCCTGTGCGTTATATGAAGCTGCTTGAAATAGTGCCTACATCCGACACCGATGCGGCACTGGCACAGTTCATGCAACAATTCGCCACCGAAGTGCTGGGCAAGGGCGTCGTCTTTTGTAAAGATACACCAAACTTTATCGCCAACCGCATCGGCACCTATGGCTTTATGTCGACCTTCCAGCGTGTGCTTGCCGAAGGGTACAGTGTTAGCGAAGTAGATACCATCCTGGGGCAAAGTATGGGGCGTCCCAAATCGGCTGTCTTCCGCACCGCCGATCTATCAGGCCTGGACACGCTTATGCACGTAGCCGATAATCTCTATCAGAACGCTCCTGACGATCCGCAGCGCGAGGTGTTCCGCGTGCCGGAGGTCATACGCGAGATGGTCAAACGTGGCTGGCTTGGTGAGAAGAGCGGGCAGGGCTTCTACAAGCGCATCAAGAGTCCTGACGGCGAATCGATGATCCTTGAACTGGACCTCAAGACATTTGAATACGTACCGCAGCGCAAAGAGCGTTTTGCTTCTATTGGAGCCGCGCGCAACTTAAGCGATCCCAAACAGCAGATGCTGGCTGTCCTATCTGGCGATGATCGTGCCAGCCTGTTAGCTCGTGAGACTACTGCTGATTCGTTAATCTACGCTGCCGATCTTGCCGAAGAGATTGCTGATAGCGTCGTTGCCATTGACGAAGCGATGCGCTGGGGCTTCAACTTTGCTCTGGGCAGCTTCGAAGTATGGGATGCGCTGTTGGAGAATCCAGAGGTACTGGAGAAGGTTTTCCAGGATCGCGAATTGCCTGCCTTAGTGCGTCGTGTGACCACGGATGGGCTGGGTACTTTCTATACAGGTAGTGTTGGGCAGCGTAAATACTTTGACTTCCATAGCAGCGAATATAAGCTGGTACCTCAACCCCAGGGAAGCATCTCTCTTGAAGCGCTCAAGACCGACAACAGGGTTCTACGCGACAATGGTTCGGCCTCGTTGATAGACCTGGGCGGCGGTGTAGCCTGTATCGAGTTCCACACCAAGATGAACACGATCGACGAAGGCATTATTGAGATGTTGCACTATGCTGTAGAAGAGGGTCCGAAGCAGTTCCGGGCCCTGGTGGTTGGAAACGAGGCGGCGGACTTCTCAGCAGGTGCCAACGTATTACTGGTCCTGATGGGGTCCAGGAGTGGCGAGTGGAAGATGCTGGAAAATGCTCTTAACGGTCTCCAGCGGGCGCATCAGTTGCTCAAATACAGTCCTATCCCTGTCGTTGCGGCCCCGACCGGTCGCGCTCTGGGTGGTGGCTGTGAGATCATCATGCACTGCAACCATACGCGTGCCCTCGCCGAATCGTATATGGGCCTGGTCGAAGTTGGCCTTGGCCTGGTGCCTGCTGGCGGTGGCTGTAAAGAGTTACTGCTGCGTCAAGGTGCTGATGTAGCGACGCAGAAGGCAGGAAAGACGGGTGGACCATTTACGCCTGTGCGCAAGGCATTTGAGACCATCGCCTTCGCTACCGTCTCCACCAGTGCTGTAGAGGCCCAGGAATTGCGTTTCCTGCGCAAGACCGATACTATCACTGTGAACCGTGATCTGCTGTTGCGCGATGCCAGAGCTGATGCAATCAAGCTAGCAGATGCCCAGGCTGCCGGGAAATGGCAACCTGCTCAGCCACAGCAACTGCTCTTACCGGGAGCGGGTGCGCGGCTGGTAATAGAGCAGCAGGTTGAGGGATTACTGATCACAGGCAAGATCAGTGAACATGATGCCATCGTAGCGCGACACCTGGCGCGTGTGCTCACAGGAGGCGACTGCTCGCCTGTGGAGCCTGTCACAGAACAATATGTGCTCGACCTGGAGCGCGAGGCGTTCTTGAGTCTATGTGGCATGGAGAAGACGCAGGAACGTATGCAGGCGCTTTTAATGACTGGTAAACCGCTGCGCAATTAGTTATTGGGGAATATGACATTTTTATAACAATGTATTTACATTGTAAAAATGCCTGAAAACGGAGAATGTCTGCTAGCATTACTCCTCACGCTAGCAGACATTCTTTGCGAAGCTTATTTAAAAGATAGCTTCACCAGTATCTGAGTCGAAGAGGTGGATCTGTTCACTCTCGACATACAATCTCACCTTATCGCCAGCATTCACGCGTGAACGAGCGTTGAGAGTTGCGACGGCATTGTGTCCGCCAGTATTAAAGTAGACTTGCAGTTCGTTGCCCAGGTTCTCAACCACGTCCACAGTCGCGTCCATGAAGGAAGAGTTAGCTCCATTCATACCGACAATCTGCGCATCTTCCAGGTGCACCGGGCGTATGCCGAACGTAAGATTCTTATTACTTGCTGCACGAGCGCGATCAGCAAACAGAGGTGGCACCGCGACTCGTCCGATATCCTGAAGCACTACACTTGTCGAGTCGCCCTCGCTCACAATTTTCGCGCCTGGGAAGAAGTTCATTGAAGGTGATCCAATGAAACCAGCTACGAAGAGGTTCGCGGGATGGTCATACAGTTCCTGCGGTGCGCCGAGCTGCTGGATGATACCACCGTTGAGAACGGCGATACGATCACCCATCGTCATGGCCTCAACCTGGTCGTGAGTGACATAGACGACTGTTGTCTGGATGCGTTGGTGCAGCTTAATAATCTCTGCGCGTGTTGCCACGCGAAGCTTTGCATCCAGGTTGGAGAGCGGCTCGTCCATCAGGAAAACCTGCGCCTCACGCACAATTGCGCGACCAAGAGCGACGCGCTGACGCTGACCACCGGACAGCTCTTTCGGTTTGCGTTTGAGCAACTGCTCCAGGCCAAGGATAGCACCAGCCTCTTGCACACGCTTTGTAATCTCATTTTTGGGGAAGTGGCGTAGCTTCAGACCGAAGGCCATATTATCAAACACAGTCATATGGGGATAGAGAGCGTAGTTCTGGAACACCATTGCGATATCGCGGTCTTTGGGATCGACGCCATTCACAAGGCGATCACCGATGAAGATTTCGCCTTCGCTCGGCTCTTCCAGTCCTGCGACCATGCGTAGTGCGGTGCTTTTGCCACACCCGGAGGGGCCGACCAGGACAAGGAATTCTTTGTCTTTGATATCAATACTGACATCGTGGACGACTTCGACTTTGCCGAAGCGTTTGTAGACATGCTCAAATTGGACACGTGCCATGAAGGACTACTCCTTTTCGCTTCTGTAACAGGTTCATCCCTGTTACCCTTCAATATGTAGATGAAGCAATCGCTTGGTGCCATCGTTGCCGCTGACGCACTTGTCAGGGGGGAGTCAACGCGGCCTCTTCACGTCTCGTTAATGTGTGCTCAGTGATTGAGCAAGCAATGAACTGACGCTAGGAAAAGTATAGCATATCCAGGCGCAAAAATGAAGGATTTGCCGGGGAAAACAGTTTCGAATTTCTACCTGGCGTAGCAAACTCGTGGAAATGTATTTTATCCGTAGGCACAAACGTAGTCTTTATATATAGAGGGAAAACAATGAAGAGAGACGCATCCAACGGCTCCTATTATCCCCAAAAGTACTGTTTGGAAATGTTCAATTCCAGATTTGAAATGCAAATGAAATATATACGTCCCGATACAGAAAATTATACGGATGGACGTAATGAGCACGATTAAATTGTGTTTGCGATGTTTATACATTGAGATAACATGTAAAATTTCTGTGAAAAAAAATGATCATAAAAAAAAAGAGCCTCAACCACTGGACAAGGTCATACATTTTCGTGCATACTAGTGATGTGTATTGTACATCGTGTCTTACAAAAGATACACATTGTATTTACATAGCGCAAGCCTTTTGTATTGACATAAAAATATAAGCAGCCCACAGGCTCTGCGATTAGGAAGGAAAAGGAAATCATGCTTGGAGCACATGAACAACGGAGTGAAGTTGCCCGCTTGTTGTCACAGATTAGTGCCGAGTACGAAGCAGCCCAACGTGGTCTCTCAGGGCTTTCTTACGGTACTGCGCAGCACGATTTTATTACTGCACGGATGGAAAACATGGGACAACTTCACAATCAGTTGCATTCGCTCGTAGGTGATGTAGCCATAGCGATGATTGCAGATCAATTAAATAGCAGTCGTTAACATTTGGGCAAACATTGTTTGCAAATTGGCAGGCATCTTTTTTGAGATCCTGCCTGTATAGGCAACTGTGGAGAGGAAGTCAAGTGAAGCGTGGTGATGCGCAATTATCATTTCTTTAAGAATATATTTTCTTCTTAGCAGGGCGCTTACAAAGGTGCCCTGCTTTTGTTTGCAAGGCAGACAACAAAAAAGCGACAGGAGGCATCAATTCAAGCGCGTCCGCGTGGGCGCTTTAAGTAGCGGACGATCTCTTACTGATGCCTCCTGCCGTTTCTGATGTAGAAGCAGGAGACAGGCAAGCTAGAAAATTAGCCTGGTAATGTTACCAGGAGTGACTTCTGTATAGATGTCACCTCGGTATGTATATCCATGTAAAAACGCGTAGTGGGAGCATTCCACTCGCCAGTAACGACGAACTCTGTTTCCTCAAAGGTAAACGTATCCTGACCAAGAACATTTTGTGTTTCATCTAAAAAACATTGTAGCCAATTTGTTACGTCATCTCCGGAGAGGAAAGGTGCGCCTTCACAGACAAACCACTCGCCGATTCCCTGCACGTAGCGACGGAAATTGGCAGCGAGTGGATAGTGTCGCACAATACGATATGCTTTTTCCTGTACATCTTTATAACCGGCGGCCCGCAAATAGCCCGCCAGCTTTGAGCCTACCCAACTATCTTCAAAGGCATAATCCTGGTTCACGCGTTCCTTTTCCCACTGCTCTCGTGCCTGGAAAACGCGTGCCTGTAAGCCAGGGTCAATATTATGGAAGCGCATGGTGCCAAAATCGATATCTTTAATGGCGAGACGTCCTCCCGAAGCAAGATAACGACCCATAGCAGCAAATGTAGTGACTGGATCAGGAAGGTACTGACTGACATTCGCGCTGAAAACCATATCAGCCGTTCCATAATCGATGGGTAACTGTTCCAGGAGTGCGCGTTTATATTGTACCTGTCGGCGATACCACCGATTAGTACTGCGCTTTTGTGCGGTCACCAACGCTTCCGGGGAGATATCTATACCGAGAATGTATCCCTCCGGTCCGATTGCCTGCGCAAGAAGGGGGGTCCATAGGCCAGGGCCACAACCTGCATCAACCACAAAACTACCTGGCTTGAGTTGAAGGTCACGAATCATTTGCTCTCGCTCAAGTGCTTTGCTCTGATGATGTGTTTCCAGCCATTCTATCGCATTTAGCGGAAGCCCACACTCATTGACATGCACTACATTATTTACTGCCATAACACTGCAAAATCCTTCCAGCCATCATATAGTGGAGAGTATCCTCCATGCTCTTCGTGGCGAGTATGAAAAATACTCTTCTTCGTAGGATTATATTACAATGTTATCGTATCAAAAAGCAATACATGTATGACATTGTGGTACTTTAGTACAAACATTGTAAAAAATAAAGACGTACGAAAGAATACGTTCTGACTTTGTTTGTATAACAAGATGCAGCCGGTGAGAAGCTTACTGCCCAGTCGAGGAATGGTAAAAGATGAAAATGAAAAATCTCTCTTTAAGAGTAAAATGTTTGTTACAACCGATTTGTTTCACTCGTTGTACAGAAGTGTCTACGAAATTAAAGAAGAGTGGAAACAACGGCTGCGCCTGGAGGCCGTGGTAGAAACAAGTAAAATCTGTACTTACACACTACATTTGCGACATTCTTGAGTATATAAAAATTTTCTCAAACCTATATGAATTTTCTAAAATATATAATTTTGCAACCGTTTTGTATGGTATAATGTACATTAAAACGTCTTGTAGATGTTACGTTGTTCAATGCTAGTAAGGAATGAGTGCAATGGAAAACGGGCAAGTCTCAGGGGAACTGCCTCGTAAAAAGCGGGGGCGTCCGCCTGGCTCGCGAAAAACGACATCTACGTCCGAACAGAAACGTTCGGAACGACGAGATGAACAGCATCGTGCTACATCCGTTAACGCGAGTAATACCAATGTAATCAATGGTCAGAAGCGTATTCCCAATGGAGCATATTCCACGTTTGTAGAAACAGACGAGGTCAGTGACGAACAGTTAGCATACACATTAGCCGAAGAGAAATTGACGCCTTTTAGCAGCCTGTTACGCAATATTCTACGCCATGATCGTGCTGAGATTACCCGCGTTGCCAGGGAACTGGAGGTTGCTGAAAACACAATTTATCGTTGGATGAATGGAAGTTCAGAGCCACGTGCAGTCCATTTAAAGAGGTTGCCGGACGTTTTACTGGAACATCGTGGAAACATTTCCTATGTGATAAATCAAACTTTTCCAGGACTACTGGACACACAGTCTACGGGGGTTCGGGAGGTGCGTAAGGATATTTATCGCCGTGTCCTGGAACTGGTTGCCACGACCAGCGAAGAAGATACACGCTTCTGGCAAGCATCACAAGCTATTTTTGAATATGCATTACTCCACCTGGATGCCGAGCGCCATGGTCTTGCTATCACTTTTGCCAGACTCATGCCACCACATGCGGATGGTATTCATTCGTTACGCGAGTCCGCGATGCGTGGTAATCCTCCCTGGCCTTTCGATATCGAAAGCAAAGCGTATTTAGGAAGTACAACATTGGCCGGGACGGCAGTGATAATGCAGCGTATGCTCGTATGGAACAATGTTGGCGGAGCTGATCGTCTTCAGGTCGAAGTAGATGAATATGAAGAAAGTGCCTGCGCAGTGCCTGTTATGCGAGCCAATCGTATCGCAGGAGTGTTGATTGTTTCCAGCACACAGCCAATGTTTTTTAATGATGCAATGGCTTCCCAGGCAGTTATTGAATATGCTCAATTGCTGGCGACCGCTTTGCCTGAACAAGACTTTCAACCACATTCTGTATTGAATCTACGACCTATGCCCAATCTCGAATTACAACGAGCCCATATTACCCAGTTTTATGTGAGCCGTATTCTTACATATGCACGTAAACATGGTATCTCTCGCATGGAGGCAGAGCAGCGTGTGCGACGTGAGATGGAGTTGGAGTTCGAGGATATGGGGCGTGTCTTAGTAGAGCAACGGCAGACTAAGAACGAACAGGTACAAGACAAAGTAAAGCAATAACGTGTTACACCATCTGGACAGAGTTGAGATAGTTTATGCATATCCCTGATCAATCACCGGAAGAGAAGCAGCCGGAAGAAGCACAGAATATGGAGCAGGCTTCGCAGCCTCTCTACGAATTTTCGGCGAGCGATTCAACACGTGCGTTGTCTGCTGAGGAACAAGGAATGGCAACCAATGAAGCTGGAGTTCCTCAGCAAACAAATACAAGAGGCCAGGTATCTTCAGAGGCTGATGCACGACGTTTACCGCCAGAGGATTTAATTCGCCAGGGGTTGGTCTATCCCCCACCGCCTTCATTTTATCAGCGTACGCAGGATGTTCCTGCACAGCCAGGATCCCTACCACCTGTACCATTGTATCCGGTCGCAGAACCGTTACCTCCTCAATCTATAGGTTCTGTGCCGCGAGAAGCGAATTATGTGCAACCACCACCATTTGTGCCTGCTCCCCCGGTTCGGGCAAAAAAATCGTACAAATGGATCTGGATAACCGTCTCTATCTTCGTCGTTTTGCTTCTTGCCTCCTGTGGTTTCTGTGGTTGGGCTTTTTACAATTTTTTTTCGAGCACTGTCGGACCAACAACAAATACACTTACTATCGCCAACAAATACTATGCAGCGCTGCAGGATAAAGATTATGCCACTGCTTATACGTATATTGCGCCGCAAGGATCGCTTAACGGTATGACTCTGGATACTTTTACAACACGTGCACAGGATGCTGATACCCAATATGGGGTAATACGTTCGTATACATCAATGCTGGGAAATTTCAGTACGAACCCGAGTACGGGGCCTGACCTCTCCCGTTTTACTGTTATCGTGAATGTCTCACGCGTGAAACAGAGCTATAGCGTATTACTTACGTTACAAAAGAGTGGGAATAGCTGGAAAATTATAGATTTTGATAGGCTATAGCCCTGGAAATACACGAGTTCTCCCGTAACTCTTCAGGTCTCCTCGCCACCTGCGGTGGCTCGCTCTAGTTTTGTGTGGGTGATGGGGTTGGCGGCCCGAGGCTGCCAACCCCATCACCCACACAAAACGGCTTGCGAAGCGCCGGAGGCGCTGAGGAGTCAGACAAAGAGGATTCGAAGAGTTACGGGAGAACTCGTATTGTTATTTATTGTTATAGAACATATGTGTAATCAGAAACTTGATCAATAAGAAGAACTAGTTAATGACGCTGTTGAGGGCAGCACTCGTCGGAAGAGCAACCATGGTGATCTCACGGCCTACACATGCGCGCAGATCATCACGATAGAAGCGCCATGTACTGCCGACTTTATGTCCTGTAAGTTGTCCCGACCACATCAAGCGATAGAGAGTTGAGCGGCTGACGCGCAAATAGCTCATGGCTTCTTTGAAAGTTAGCAGGGTATCATCTTGAATCATTTGGATTACCATGTGTTTTCTCCTTAAAATAGTAGAATAAGTGCACCTGACACTAACAATGAAAAGGTAAGACAGTTTCATGAGATTAGAATATTGTCTCATTGCGTGTTATAGTAACCAATGGTGATGAGCTTCCAGGTTAAGGAGAGGTTGCGAAGTGGTTAACTTTGTTGGCAGGTAGGTTGGATATTCGTAACCATCTATACAAAAAAGAGATTTTAGGACAGATGCTCTTTACCATTTTTTTGCCAGTAACGTATACAATTCCTCCAGATCACAGGAGACAGGGAAAATAGCCATACCCGTTGCTATGCGTAGCCGGTTTATGTTCTCGGCATCTGTAGGATCTACCATAGCGACCGTGAGGCAATGGTGATCGCGGCCAACTGGAGCGCAGCGCAGTTCCAGAGCAAGAGGGTAGGGGATAAAGTGTTTCAGGCGAGGGGGGATCTCTTGTGGCAGACGCATAAAGGGTGTGCCTGCCTGTCCTTTGTTGCCGGATGTCTGTTCGTCCTTGTGTTCATTTTCCTGTGTCAGGATAGATTGCGTATCCCACAGTTGGGTTGTGATGGCTGAGCGCAAGGTAAAGCGACGTGCTGTTATGCCGGTGTGGTAGAGGAGCTGCTCCACTGACGGGCCTGATTCAGGATATGTGCCCATTCCCATAAGAATGGTAGTATCGAGTGCCAGGGGCGGAATCACTGTCTCGGCCTGTAACAGACTGATACTTCGATAGACGCGCTCCAATATACCATATGCACCTTGTTGATCGACATCAGGGAGAATGATGGCCGCCCCAACATTTTCCTGCATCAGCACCTGGTCGTCTGTTCTCATGACGCGGCGTACGTTTGCTATAACCTGTTCCAATAAACCTGGTGGAGCATGATAACGACGCCGCTGCAAGAGTTGGGTTGACTGTGGAACGAGATGTGTGCGTTCCCATTGGGAGATATGTAGCAAGAAGACACTGATTGAAATCGGACATGGAAGCAGATAGTTCAGCGTGTTGCGTAACTGTATACTCAAGGTCTGTGTCGTCGGCACGATTTGTTCGCTCTCTGACCAATCCGTTGCTTGCTCTTTCTGTTCCCTGTGAAGTAAAGAAAGTGGTAAGCAGTTACAGCTCTCTAAATCTGCAGGTAGAGCCTGTTCAATCGATGCCGCAGGTAAGCGTGCAGACATATTCCGTTTCTTATCGTTCATCGCCATGTCGCTTACCATGCCTCTATTTCTGTTGTATGCTGTTTTGTGCTTTCTACATTATCCACGCTGTTCCCTTGTATCAATGACTATTCCCTTATGATGCTTGCAACTATTATAACCATAAAGGGCAAACTATGGGGGCATAAAAAGATTATACGCGCCGGGGATGAGAAACGTATAAACAATCTGTTACATTGTGGTTAAGATGTAGATAAGCTGGTTAAGAGGGTACAATACGCAAGCATATGCCACCTGAAAAGACTGGAACTGTCCTGGCCTCCCGCTTTCCATAATGCGGCGGGGGCCAGGAATCCTCATTTATGGTTCAACAGTAACAGGGGCTGTGAAGGTGTAGCCCACGCCAGGAACAGTCATAATAAACTGCGGGCTATTGGGATCAGGCTCGACTTTCTGGCGTAAGTGGCGAATATGCGTCTTCACCAGGCCGGAATCACCAGCCTCGTCATAGCCCCAGACGCGCTCGATGATCATATCTGTTGTCAGAACCTGTCCGGTATGAGTAATAAGCAGATGGAGTAAACGGCTCTCCGTCGGAGTAAGCCTGACTTTGGTACCGTCTCGTGTCACCTCATGTCGCATAGCATCCAGAGTCACCGGTCCCACTGTAATCGACGACGATCCAGAGGAGCCACGCGTGCTGGAAGAACGCCGCATAATGGCTTTAATGCGCGCGAGTAATTGACGGGGACTAAACGGTTTCCGCAAGTAATCGTCGGCACCCAGTTCAAGTCCGCGCACCTCATCATCCTCACGGTCGTGCGCCGTCAGGATCAGTACCATCGCATTCGTTTCACTTCTCATCTGGCGACATACTTCAAAACCATCAAGCTTAGGCATCTGAATATCTAGTATAACGAGATCTGGTAATGTCTCGCGCCAGCGTTTGATAGCCTGCTCCCCATCAAATGCACGTACCACATCATACCCATGTCCTTTGAGCCAGTAGCTCAGCATGTCTACCATGTCGCGGTCGTCATCCGCCACCATGATTTTCACTCGTGTTCCTCCTACAGGCGTATATTACAATACAAGGATGTACCAATGTATTTCAACAAATAAGCTCTTCAAAAATCTTGCTCTCAATCTTGTAACGGGATGTATACCAGGCGGTAACATCATGAAACATTATGGGCTATAACCAGTTATATCCTTTCACAAACGGTACTAATAACCTATCGGTGTTCCTGTTTATACTTATCGGCTGGTGATCAGAGTTCTTTAATGGCGATTGTCGAGAGGGCTTATGATGACTTATGCTTGCTCTTTCGCTTTATTCCACAGGGTTTCCCACTCTGGAATACTGTATGACTTAAGTGTTCGTTCCTGCTCACGTGCCACCTCCTCCATCGCCTGGAAGCGTCGTCTGAACTTTCTGTTAGCCTGTCTCAATGCTGCCTCTGCGTCGATCTTGAGCCAGCGGGCGATCTTGGCGACCATGAAGAGGAGATCTCCCATCTCTTCCAGTTGCTCCTCTGGCGTGTTGGCCTGCTGCAGCTCTTGCAGTTCCTCCCACAGTTTGTTGTATACGCCTTCTATGTCGGAGAACTCAAAGCCTGTCTTGATAACTCGCTTCTGATATTCCTGGGCGACTATGAGAGCTGGTAGCGCCTGGGGTATGCCGTCCAATACACTCTCTTGCTCTACGTTTTTGCCCGCCTTAGCACGTTCCTGGCGCTTGATAGTTTCCCAGTTCTCTACAACCTGTCCGGCGCTGCCAACCTTGACGTTCCCGAAGACATGGGGGTGGCGACGCAGCATTTTGGCGCTGATATTTTCATAGACATCGCCGATGGAGAAATCACCATCCTGGCGCGCAATCTCGGCGTGCAGGTAGACCTGGAGCAGGAGATCGCCAAGCTCTTCGGGTAACTTCTCCATATCGTTCTCTTCCAGCGTCTCTACGACCTCGTATACCTCTTCGATGACGTAGCGGATCACGCTCTGGTGCGTCTGCTGGCGGTCCCAGGGGCAACCATCCGGGTTACGGCGCAGGCGCATCATGATATAGCGTAACGTCTCCGGCAGGCGCAGCGCTGTCAGCTCGTCAACGGGTGGCACATAAAGCGTGCTGAGATGATTGGCATAACTGCTGCGGTCGAGTTCATAGAGTGGCATCTCGATCACTGCTTCATCGCTATCAACGCCTGCTGCACGCACCAGCCTGACCGTCCACTCGTCGGGATAGCATTCGCCCAATGCGAGCTTGACCTCGCTGGCCAGGCGGCGATTGTAGATCTGTGTCACCAGTAATGGTACGGTAGGTATAATCTTTCCGGCGATCTCGTCTGCTCTCAGCGCTGCAAGATTGGTTGCATCGACCAGTTGCAGGCCAGCTTCTAATGGGTCGATCTCCAACGATGTACAAACAGGCTCTAAAAACGAGAGTCCTGCTATAATGGTAGTGCTTAGATGACGCTCATGTGCCAGCCGCAAGAGCAATTGCACGGAGGATTCGCCGATCAGGGGATGTCCTGGCACCGCGTAGATGATCGGTTGCCGGGCAGCCAGGGTACATACCTCTTCTGCGATCTGCTGGTACAGCATATTCCAGTCCGCCGCTTCGTCGTAGAGTCGGTCAAACGATTCTATGCGTAATGTGGGTAGAGTGGCTTGCAGCGGCTCTACAGTGGGGTGGATAAGGGTGCGGAAATAGACAGTCTGGTTATCGGAAGCGGCCTGTGCCAGTCGTGCCTGTGCTTCCCGGGTAAGATCCTGCATACTACCGGGACCGAGGCCCAGAATGGTAATTGCCGCTGTGGTCTTTTGCATCATGGAAAAAAGGGTCCTCTTTCTGTTCGCATTAATCAGCTTATTGCTGCTAGATAGTGTAGCGGGTGGACCTGGGTGTGTCAATCTCGTAGCGGCATGCCTTGCGTGTGCCGGACGCCCGTGGGCAACTCGCGGGCGAAACAAACGGGCACGGCACACGCAAGGCATGCCGCTACGGGAAAGAGCCTGGCGGTTTTAGCAAAAATAGCATTGTCGAATGGATGACAACGTGTTATGCTAGATTATGTGGTAAGGAAACAGCAATCTTTGCTTGTCTTAATACATCAGTTCGAGCGACATAAGGAGGGTTATATATGGCGTCAGCTGAAAACCAGACACCGACTTGCCCGGTGTGCAATCAATCCGATCAGGTAAAAACAATGGAGGCTGCGTTCGACTCGGGCGTAGCGCGCTGCGCTCCACCGGATATGCCAACCAGAAACGTATCTATGATGAAGTATATTCTATCCAGCGGGATCGTTGTTGGCATCTGTATTTTCCTGATTATCGTACTCGTCGGATCAGAAGCTAATATAAATATTATCGTCCAGTCTGCTCTCGTCGGTCTTACATTTATCTGTATTGTGGCTGCATTGGTCATCTCCTACATGGCTTTCCAGCGTGTGGTGAAGGGCGATGCCGAAGCAACGGTACAGTTCCCAGCCTGGGATCGCGCTATGAACACCTGGAAGAGCCTATACTATTGCGCCCGCAATGATGTCGTATTTAACCCTGCAACGAATGCGGTTGTCTCTGAGAAGCAACTCGCGCTTCTGCGCACACTGGATGAGAAGCAGGCGGCGGTGGAGTCGGCAACGATTGCGAGCTGATTTTGATGGCTATCTGCCTTATTGATACACTTTCTTTTTCCGCACGATAAAACGCCCTGGTGACGCTTTGCGGATAAGGGGTCGCGCCTGTTCCGTCACACTGACCATATCTTTATTCTTATTGCGCCTGGAATGCCACCGCTTCCATGACTGATAAGTAGATACGAACTTCTCCTCCTTCAAGAAGGGAATGACGACCTCTGCGACACTGGAAGCCGCCAGCATGGGCGCACTATGATTGGCTGGAATGATGATATCGTTTGGACGTAGAGGGCGTGGGCGCGCTGTAAGCGCATCCCGCCCGCCCCATATGAAAAGCGTGGGCACGGCGGGCAGCTCAAAGGGCGCGCGCCCCTTACCTGGTATCTCGCATAGTGTACGGATCAGGATATCCAATTGCTGGAGTTCAATCTCGTTTTTCCATGTATGCGTGTAAGCATGGGGACGACCATTGAAACCCAGCGCCAGGATCAAACTATAAAGGCGCCAGTTCGAGAGGATCCAGTGCCTGATAGCGCGATAGGGCGTATTTTCGAGCAAGCGTAAGAAAAGCGTCCAGATTTCTGCCAGGTAGATAGGGCATAGGAAGATCGCCCGCTTGATGGATTGTGGGTAGCGCTGTACATAGGCCTCGGCTGCCCGTGTGCCAGACGAATAAGCCAGGATTGCCCACTGCTCTATCCCCAGTGCCTGGCGTAATTCTTCAATAGCCTCGGCGCATGCCGGGTAGTACGGCTTGCCATGATCGACTTCTGGTGAACCTCCAATACCTGGCAGCTCGATCATAATCAGTTGGAAGTGTGGTGTGAGCAATGGTGCAAGATTTTCCCATGTCGCGTAAGTCACACCCCAACCATGAATGAGCAGGAGTGGTAATCCACAACCTTCCAGTCGATAGCGTAACATAATATAGTTCTCTTGTCCTCGTTCCTGCGTAGTAATAAAAAGGCACCGACACATATATGACAACGTTTTTCATAACGGAAAGGACACCAATGTTACTAATGGTTGTGTTGTCATTTGAGGATATGTATGGATGAGCGGCGTAAAATACTCTTGCTTACGTCTAAAACTGGTGGTGGGCATATCAGTCTCGCTGAAGCTTTACGCGATCGTCTTGAGCAATATTATGCGCTTGAGATCGTTGATCCGCAACCTCGTTTTTTCCACCTTCACTACCGCCTACTAAGTCGCTACGCTCTCTGGCTGTGGTCGGCGGAGTTCCGTTTGAGCGATGCGCCCCGGCAGGCTCTTGTTGCCCACCGTCTGTTTACACGTCTCGTTGCTGGAGAACTCACGCGGGTAATAGAGCGTGTCCAGCCTGCCATGATTATCACGACGTACCCTTTTCTGACTTATGAAGTAATGCAGGTGCTCACGAAAATCAATGCGCATATCCCCTTTGTAATGCTCTTCTCCGATCCCAATGGCCTGCATGCCTCCTGGCTTACCGAGCGGCGCGCTACCGCTGTCCTGGCAACTACGCGGGAGACATATGAGCAGGCGCGTGCAGCTGGTTTCGATCCCGAACGCCTCTACTCGGTCGGCTGGCCTGTACGTAGCCAGTTCTCGCGCGCCGCATCCGAGACACAACGCGGCGAGATGCTTAAACGACTGGGATTGAATCCGGCACGCTTTACTCTATTCTTGCAGGGCGGTGGGGAAGGCGCTGCACAATTTGGGCGTACTGTTGAACGTGTGCTAGGAATCAGTCCGGATCTGCAAGTGATTCTGGCAACAGGTACCAACCGGACCCTACTCACACATTTCAAGTCTGTGCGCAACCTTTATGCTTTACCCTTCACAAAAGAGATCGCTCCATTCATGGCAACCGCCGATGTTATTATGGGCAAAGCTGGCCCAAATATGCTCTTCGAATCTGTAACGCTAGGTAAGCCTTTTATCGCCAGCGCATACATACCCGGCCAGGAGATGGCGAACCTGGAATTCATTCGTCGTCACCGTCTCGGTTGGGTCGCACTAGATGCGGAGCAGCAGCACACATTGCTACTTAAGCTTCTTGCTGACCGAAGCGAGTTGCAAGCGATGGCTGAGATGGTCAATAGATATCGGCAATGGAACACAACTGCTAATGAGCAGATCGTGCCACTGCTAAGAAACGCTTTCCCGTAGGGGCCGGGCTTGCCCCCGCCCTGCGAGCCATCTTATCGCCTCTACCTGTTTCCTTAACTTGACCCCTACGGGAAAGCGTTCCGGGTCAAACAGCCCTCAGTTGTGTCCTATCCTCCCGCCATTAAATTCTCGTCAGTGGGACGCCGTACTGTCCAGTTGGGCCGCGTTTCGTCGCTGTAGAGCTGTCCTGTGCCTCCCATATTTTCGTACTTTTGCGCCTGGGCATAGAGATTTTTCGCAGCACGTTCGGCGTCAAAATTCACTGTATCTCTGGCTTTGGGGTCACGCGCGATCAGGTCGAATTGCGCTGCAATACTACGGATGGTATCGGGATCCGTAATTTTGCCGTCCTGTACTGCCTTGTATGCATTGATGAGCACTTTTTCGTCCGGGGGCTTAGGTTGCACAGTTGGAGGCTCCTGTTCTGGCATTGGAGTTGGCACTACTTGCGTCGTTTCGTCTGCAAACTTCGTTTTCTCGCTGCCTGTGCCGTTCTTCTGCTGACCTGGCGGGATCTTTGCTGCTGGAGATGGTGGAGCAGCAGGAGCGGGCTTCGGTATCCTATCGGTCTGCATGTTCATGATTGGATCTGTCTCTACGATAGTAGCACCATGTGGTGCCAGGGAGACATCGCGAATGCGGACCCAGTTGACCTGTACGCCCCATAGCGCAACCTGGTCTCGTATCGCCTCAAACAGATACGTATTGACACGTTCCCAGCGCAATGTACCGTCTATATCATCGTAGGTGAGTGGACGCGAATGTAAGCCCTGCGGCCAGGCAATAAAATCATCCGGTGTAAATGTTGTAGCAATGCTCTGAATCGTAGCCAGAACAAGCCCTTTCAAACTCTCCTCCCACTGGTTAAACCGAGTTACAGCGATGTAAGCGTCCTCCGGCAGCAGTTGATACGAGATGGTAGCGCGCAGAACCACATCCTCGTCGCGTGATAACTGTACCTTCTGTAATGGACAGGCCCATTGTTTCTCTCCCACGTTTAACTGGTGCATCACCTTTTCCCATGGCAGGAGTATATTAAAGCCAGGATAGAGGGTACGGCTATATTTGCCGAACGAGTAAACAATATCGACATAGCCTTCTGCGACCGGGTGAACGTAGAGGCGTGCAAGCACAATACAAATAACTACAAGTACGATGAAGAGTATAAGGGTTGAAACAGGTCCGAAGATGGTAAAGCAGCCGACGAGCAAGAAAAGGAAAAAACCGCCAACTGTCGCCAGTGTCCACATACCATTGTCGGAGCCAGCGTAGTACACGCCTACCCCTTGTGCCACTGCAATAGCAATAATAACAATGGTAACAGGCCAGAGTCCCACTGATGGGATGAACGCCTTATGAGACGCGATAAGGGGAAGCACAAAAAGGCAGGTAAGGGCACCGAAGAGTAGCGGTGTGATTATAAGCGTAATGTACTGACCGAACTGCTTGAGGAGTTCGAGTGGAGTAGAGGCTGACCCCCCATGTGCGGATTGGTCGTCCTCTTCGTCGACCTCTTCCTGTGAGAGATCAGACGGCTCTAAAAGTAATGCCCCGTCATCCCCTGTGTCGGAATGAGGAGGCAACTCATCATAATCGGATTGATGAGCATGTTCGGGTGATTGGCTCCAGTTTGGATTGCCGGAGCCCTGCCATATGGCTCCTGGTTCCTTCCCGTCTGACGACATATGTACAAGCACCTTCCTCTCATCTCAGCACCAGACTAAGTTTTTCCTCATAACTTCTTCTTTATACCACAAGAGCCACAACCTCCGCTTCCCCCCTTAGTGCTACAACCTCCGCCGGTGCTGCAACTGCCACAACCTCCACTACCACAGCCACCTCCGTTGCTACAGCAAGCGCCGCCAGTGCCGCAGCTTTTTTGTTCTTCCTGTACACTTACCGGAACCTGAATAGTCACGCCGCTCTCCAGCATCACTTCAACGGAATTTTGCGGTACATTGACTGAGACGACCTTACCCAGACCGCTGGGCGTAGTGAGCATGGTCCCGATCTGTGGCATCTGTTGTTTGGCCTGGACATAGTTGTCATTCTCATAAGAGAGACAACAGAGCAAACGGCCACAGACACCCGAGATTTTCGAGGGATTGAGAGGGAGTCCCTGTTCCTTCGCCATCTTGATCGAGACAATACCGAATTCTTTGATCCAGGAACTACAACAGAGTGTTTTGCCGCAGATTCCTACTCCGCCTTGCAATTTGGCCTGATCGCGCGCTCCAATCTGGCGCAGTTCAATACGTGTGCGGAAGGTTGCTGCAAGATCGCGCACGAGGGCGCGGAAGTCCACGCGTTCATCGGCGGTAAAGTAGAAGGTCAGGCGGCTACCATCAAAGGTATATTCTGACTCCACAAGTTTCATGGGGAGATTATGTTGCTTGACGCGCTCAGCGCAGCGTACCAGCGCCTCTTTCTCTTTGCTTTTGAAAGAGAGCATCATACGCAGTTCATCTTCAGTTGCCAGACGCAAAACAGGCTTAAGTGGATCGCTCAGGTCACTCTCCGCGATCCTTTTTGAAGCAATAACGACACGCCCGGCCTCTATACCACGCACCGTCTCTACAATAACATATTGACCTGTAGTAAAGGTCTGTCCTTGTGGATCGAAGTAATAGATGCGCCCGGCTGGTCGAAAGCGAATGCCGACAATAAGAACTGTCTTTTCTGTACTTGTCGCCAGTGACATTGGCTACTCTATTTCTTTTCTAAAGAACAGGTACGGGCGAAAGGTGCAGCCGCATCGCTACACCCCACATGTCCCTGCACCCATTTGCTTACATTTCGTTCGTTAAGAGAATTGCTTCCGCGACCTCGCGCATAGATTTGCGATTGTTCATACTGGCCTTCTGGATCTTGCGGAATGCCTCCTGTTCGGACAGGCCCTGCTTTTCCATCAAGAGTCCTTTGGCGCGCTCAACAATTTTGCGCGTCTCCAGTTGCTCGGTCAGCGTGCGTGCCTTCTCTTCCATGGCACGGAATTCGTTGTAACGTGCTAATGCTACCTCTATGGCCGGAGTAACCTCACTCTCACGCAATGGCTTCACGATGTAGTTCACTACACCAGCTTCCTTGGCGCGTTCCACAAGTGGTTGGTCTCCGAAGGCAGTAAGCAACAACACAGGCGCTATCTTTTCCTGCGTAAGCGTCTCCGCTGCTGCGATCCCGTCCATATCCGGCATGCGGATATCCATAATTACCAGGTCAGGTCGCAACTCGCGAGCCAGGTTAACAGCACTTACTCCATCACCCGCCTCGCCTATCACGAGATAGCCCTGTTTCGTCAGCACATCTCTCAAATCCATGCGCTGAATAGCTTCGTCATCTGCGATAATAATACGTGTTGGCATGTCTCACCTCAAAGCCTTTGGTCTCATCCACCCTCTAGTATTAAAGTCTCTTCCCACGTACAAAGAGTATATCATACTGGCTGAAATGAGTCGATAGGTAGAAGCACTTCGTGTGAGCAGTACACCAGACTTCATATACTATTTTGCGCTATGCCACATGCGTCAGATCGGCCTCCTCCTGCATCATATTTGCCAGGATGCGCGTCTCGCGTACAATTTTCTGCAATTGTTCAGGCGTAATAGATTGTTTACCGTCGCACAAAGCGCTATTGGGATCGGGATGTACTTCTATAATCAGGCCTTCGGCACCAGCAGCGATACTGGCGCGGGACATGGTTGGTACGAGTTCGCGGCGACCTGTGGCATGACTGGGATCAACGATAACTGGGAGATGGGTGAGTTCGTGCAGAAGTGGGACACAGGAGAGATCGAGGACGTTACGCGTTTGCGGGTCATAGCTGCGGATACCGCGTTCACAGAGGATAACGTTGGGATTGCCTGCCGCTACGACGTATTCCGCTGCTAATAACCATTCATCAATCGTCGCGGCCAGGCCTCGTTTCAGCATAACTGGACGCTTCAAACTATGCTGTCCAACAACGCGTAAGAGAGGGAAATTCTGCATATTACGGCTACCGATCTGCAAGATGTCGGCATGTTCCACGACGACATCTACCATCTCGGGTTCCATCACCTCGGTGATCACTGGTAACCCTGTCACCTGGCGCGCTTCAGCCAGCAAATGCAGCCCCTCAACGCCCAGCCCCTGGAACTGGTAGGGAGAAGTGCGCGGTTTGAAGGCACCTCCACGGAGAATATGAGCGCCTGCCCCTGCGACGGCCCGCGCCGTTGAAAGCACCTGCTCTCTATTTTCTACCGCACATGGTCCTGCTATGATGACTGGAGATGCGGACTTGCCCCCAACAATTACAGGTGCGCAATCGTGACTATTGCCTACAACGATACTTGTATTTTCAGCCTGGAACGTCCTGCTGACAAGTTTGTATGGTGTCTTTGTAATGATTATACGTTCAACGGCGGTTTGTTGATCAAGAGCAGTCTGTGTTTGTGCATCAATTTGAGTAAGATCAAGTGCAATAACCTCACGCCCGGCAATCTGAATAGTCGTGATAGGGCGCTGACTGCCACTGATACGACACAGGAGCGCCATCAACTGAGAACGTTCTTCACTGCTGGCCTGACTGCGAATGCTAATAATCATGGATCTGGTCCCCCTTTTGTAATAAAAAATTTTAGGAAACAAAAAAGCAGAGGTTTTTTTCCTCTGCTTCTCCAGCACGCTGGTGGTTTTTTTGCTCAGCCCAAAGGGCCCACCATCATGCTGGAGGGCTAAACCAATAGTAAAAGCTAAATTGTTGGTTTATCTGGTCGCTGAGCATTTGAAAATTCCGTTTTCTTTTTTATTGGCCGATGGTTACACCCTTCGACTCTTACAACAGATTATAAGGACTCGGAGTGCTAAGTGTCAAGAGTCCTGTGTGTATAGTTCTACCATAAATCAGAATTAGATATATTACATTGTTACCCCGTAGCAGCATGGCTGTTCATACGATTAGCGTTTCTTATCGCGCCGTTGATTGGTGCGATACGCGCGGTATAGTTCATCATCTGAACCCTGCACACCCTGCTTGATCGGCGGTGGTATGTTTCTGGTTCCTTCCATTTCCCGGTTGGCAGCGCTTTTCGGCTGTCCGGCTGTGCCTTTTCTAGCAGGCTGCCCGGCTGCAGCGCTCAGGCTGGTGGGCAGGAAGTCCAGCTTTGCCAGAACGACCAGGATGATGATGAGGGTAGCGATGAATGTGAGTCCTGATGTGGTGACAGTGATTGGCAGACCAAAAAGGTTGAATTTCGTTAGCGTACGTTCGGCGCCTATACTGATAAGACCGTTGCGCTCAAAGGCACCGAGGAAGTTAGCCGCGATAAGATAGATAACCATGCCGAAGATATAACGTGGCTTAAACAGGCTGGGTGGTCGCTGTGGAGTGGGACGCGCGCTCGTTGAGCCGGTCTTGCTGGCAGCAGGCTTCGTCGGCTTCTCAGCAGGAGACTCTTTGGCGGCTGCTGTTTTTGCTGTCGAAGTGCTTGTTTTGCCGCGTGTGGCACGCGCAAGACGCGCCTTCGCGATATCAGTTTCTTTTGTTTCTGCTTCCTGCTCTTTTTTGCCTACAGTGGAGAAGAAGCCCGCTAGCCGTCTCTTAGGAGCCGCTGGAGGCTCAACGAGCGCAATCGGCTCTACAGATGGCGTCTCCTGGACAGGCTGTTCTGCCTGTTCGCCTGTAGTTGGTGTGACCAGTAGGGGACGATTGCGTTGAGAACGCGTGCCCCGTCTGGACTTGTTACTGTTGCTGTTGAAATCCTGGCTCATGCCTGGCCTCCCGGGTAATCTGAATTGGACTGATCAGGTGCATCTCCACTGTACAAATTATTCTGTTCGGGGGAAAGGTGTTGTGTACTGGGTGCCTCATAGTTCGATACAGGTCTGCTGATTGATGGCGGCATAGCCGCATTTGCGTATGATGAAAGGTTCGGTACAGGCTGTGCGGATCTCTGCTCGGATGAAGGAGCAGGAGTGGCCGGTGCTTCTATTGCTGCGAGTCCGGCCCGCGCGATTTCATCATCACGTCCGGCAGCATTACCACCACTCACCCCGATGCCACCAACGGTAGCGCCAGCGATACGGATGGGCCAACCTCCAGCCGCCATGATAAATTTTCCCTCGGTCATCGTCGCCATGCTGGAAGCAAAGCCTGGAATACCCGATCCCCACTGTGCAACCGCATCCGTTGATTGGTTAAACATCACAGCAGTGTTTGCCTTGGCTATACTGATATTGCCCGTTGCCCAGCCATAAGGGGACATCATACGTTCAAAAAGAACCAGGTGCCCCCCCGCATCGACAATTGCGATACTGACAGGACTCCTTAATTCTCGGGCGCGCTGTTTGCTGGCCTCCAATATTCTACGCGCCATATCTATCGATATGCTCACACCCGGATACTCCTTCTGATTCTATTATATACTCGTAGAAGGTTAACTCCTACTCGCTTTACCGGAATAGATCTTGTTCCGTGAAACGAGTAGGGCAATTCCCTCCCCACGAGAAAATTATGCTTTGTTCCTCATAGCGAAGGCGCGGTCTATTGTGCCCATTGTACCGCACCTTTGAAGAACACGCAATGCTAAGCTTGTCTATTCGATAGGTTTTTATAAGCATTTCAACTAAACGAGTGTGATACGCTCTTTGCGCCATGCCAGTTTGCTGTATTTCTCCTCTACCAGTTGCTGCGCCAGCTTCCATTCGGATGCGCTGATTTCGCCGGGTACAAACAGTGTATGCAAGGCGCTGCTGAAGCCAAGGCGGAATGCCTGTGCCACGTCATCCCAGTTTGCGTTGGGGGTGAAGGTATGCAATGGCGTCGTTTTCTCGCGATAGATGGCTAATGCTTCTGTGCGTGCTTCCTCGTCTAGATAGCGCAGCAGGCCGAAAAATTCGGCGGCGCGATCAGCGAGCGGCAATGAACCTTGCTGGAGCAACGAGCTGTCCTTCCATACCTGGGCACTGCCAACAAGTTTGAAACCCCCACTGGTCAGATCGGCCTGTGTTGAAGAGGCGAAGCAGGCGGCTGAGGGATGCTTGCTGACACGTTCATCGCTGAGTTCTGCCTGCACGCCCAGTTCTCTCAATGCAGCCAGGAGCCCCTGTGCAAGATAAGCGTAAGCTGCCACGACACCTGCGGGAACTCCATCGCGTTTGCCGATAACGATGCTATAGGTGAACTCATCACGGTGATAAACGGCCCTTCCACCTGTAGGACGCCGCACAAGGGCTACACCCTGTTGCTGGCAAAGTTCGCCCTCGATCTCGCGCTCGACGCTCTGAAAACGTCCCAGTGAGATCGAGGGCTGCGACCAGCGAAAGGCGCGCAAGGTGGGCAGAACCTCGCCGTTGATGTGATGCAGAAGAATAGACTCGTCAAGCGCCATATTAAGGGCCGCGTCCTGAATACCGGTATTTACAAAACGATAGGTTGTTGTCTGCATGCCTTCTTCCTCTCATCCATCGAGCAGCTCAATCTCATCCGTAGAGGCAACGGCTTGCCCTTGCCGTGTGGCTTGCCCTTGCCGTGTGGCTTGCCCTTGCCGTGCTGCCTTCCATTTCTCGCGCTGCTCCTCACGAATCTGTTCAGAAGCGGGGATATAGTGCGCCAGAAATTCGTCGCGGAACTCTGGATAGGTGCCTGCTAGAATCGCCGCTCGTAGTTGATTGGCAAGGCGCAACATAAAACGAATATTATGAATGCTGCCCAGACGGTAGTAGAGTTGCTCCTCGGTGCGTGCAAGGTGATGGACATAGGCGGCACTGTAGTTCTGACAGGTATAACAATCACAGCCTTCTTCTATCGGACCGTGCGTAGCGCGAAAGCATGCGGATTTAATATTGACACGTCCATTGCGGGTGAAGAGTCCGCCATGACGTGCTACGCGTGTGGGCAGAACGCAGTCGAACATATCCATGCCCAATCCAACGCTGACGACCAGGTCTTCAGGCGAGCCAACTCCTAGCAGATGGCGTGGTTTCTCGCGTGGCAATTCGGGCGTGACATAACGCAATATACGCCACATCTCTGCCTTGGGTTCGCCCACAGAGAGACCACCGATAGAGAGACCTGGAAAAGGCATGTTGCCGATGATGCGCGCGCTCTGCTGGCGCAGTTCTGGCTCAAAGGCACCTTGCACAATTCCAAAAAGCGTCTGTTCAGGATTGTAATGCTCCTTAGCGAGCAGGGCGCGCTCCTCCCAGCGGTGCGTGCTCTCCATCGCTTTCTGCGCATCAAGCGGAGAACAGGGATACGGTGAGCAAATGTCGAGCGGCAGGATAATATCGGCACCCAGTTCGGCTTCAATCTGCATCACTCGCTCAGGCGTCAACACGTGAACTGAGCCGTCGAGATGCGATTTGAACGTCACACCTTCTTCGTTCACCTCGCGTAGATGGCCCAGGCTCCAGACCTGGAAACCGCCGCTATCTGTCAGAATAGGGCCATCCCAGTGCATAAAATTGTGGAGGCCACCAAAAGAAGCAATCAACTCGGAACCAGGACGCAACATCAAGTGATACGTATTCCCCAGAATAATCTGTACTCCCGCCACGTGCAGCTCCTCTGGTGAAACGCTCTTGACGGTTGCCTGTGTCCCTACTGGCATAAAAACAGGCGTCTGGATCGTGCCATGAGGCGTCTGAATAGTCCCTGCGCGCGCCCTTGTTGCAGGGCATTCAGCATCAATAGTAAAGGTAAATAGTGGCATGAATTTCTCAACTTAGCAACGTTATGGGTCATCCTTCCAGAACACCCATTATTCCTGGTTCCTATTTTCGCATAACAAGTCAACCGTTGCCAAAACTGTATACTATCTTATGCAAGATACAACTATCCAACGCCACAGAGCTGCCAAATGACAGCCATGGGATAGGATGAACAGAGTACGACCGCTTGGGTCCAGCCAGGATAGCAACGAGTTTTTTCTCCCTCATGGGAGCGACTTCTTGTATGCGTCGGCGGTGGCAACAGCAGCACCGCACCTTCAGGGATATACCGTGAAGATTTGACCACTGGATCGGCCATCTTGAAGGACCACGCCTTTCTGCTTTGTTGAATCTGCAAAAGATAGGCCACACCGAGGCTCGCGATATTCAGTGAAGCGCAGTAATCCCGATCGGCACTGTAGCCGCAGTGCTCACAGATGAGCCAGCGCCCCCAATCGATAGGGATCTTCCGGTGTTCTGGGCGAGGAGAACGAAAGGTGCGAGCGGGTTCGTGGCATCTTGGGCAGGTATGCGACGTTCCACGGGGATGCTCGGAACGGAAACGAATACCTACCAGATGTGCCTTGTAGCGCAGGATCTTCCAAATTTCACTTCTGATCGTGGTGTTGTTCTTCCAGTTGCGCCATCTTCCTTTGGCCCCTTTCCCTCGCCCAATGGTTTTGAGGGTGGAAAGCGATTCTCCTGAGATGAGTTGGCACTGATACACACTGGCAAGCAACAGGATCACATTCGCCGCTAAGTGCCCTAATTCGTGATTGCGCGCTTCGTATTTGCGCCAGCACTGGACAATTTCTCGCTCAATGATCGCTTGCTTTGGGTGATCAGGCGGGAGTTGATCCTGTCTGGCTTTGAGTTGATCGATCTGACGACGCGTGCGGGCTTGCTTAGCATCGAAGCCGTCCGTTTGTACAAACCAGGGACGACTCACCTGCTGGTACTGCTCATTCAGCACGCTGATCGTGAGTAAGGTGTGTACACCCCAATCGAATCCGATCACTCGTTCTACGGCTTTCCAATCAGCAAGCTCGGCTTTCTTCACCTGCACAGTGAAATCCAGGGCGGCAATATGGCTTCCATCAGGGCACACGTGCTCTCGGAGCGTTGGAGCCATGCGTTTGCCTGCTGTGAGGTGTTCACGGACGATATCGGGAATCGTCAGGATCGTCGGGGCCTTGCGCCATTGCCACACTCCTTGCTCGTCTGGGTAACGAAAGAGCAGTTCGGCTTGGGTGGCCTCCTCGTTCAAGAGAGTTTGTAGCTCTGTCCCATGCTCGGCCCATCATCCCCGGCAAAGGCCAACAGACCCATCTTGAGGAGGGGAGTGGGTTGCAGTTCTTCATACGTGCGAGGGAAATGGCCCTCTCTCAGAAAGAAGTTGCAACACTGCTCCACCACATTGAGCACGAGGGCGTAGGATTCCTCATCGCCCTCTGCGGTACTCCGCTTGAGAAACAGGTCGATCGCTGCTTTGATCGTTGGTCGCTGCTTTCCCGCCGGGCGCTTCTCGTTTTTCGGGCGGATGAAGCCATCAGTCAGGATTGGCTGGATGCGCTCAAACAACTGTTTCCGCTCTGCCTGCCCTCGCAGGATTCTTCCGACCGTTTCCGCCTCACACCGCCATTGACGATTGCCATGCGGTGCGGGAGAAGAGATACGTTCGGTGACCTGTTTCCAGGCCGGTCCCTCTCGTACTCCCGCAAATTCGTCCAGACGTAGCCATAAGAGGGAAAGAGCCGTATTGACTACGGTACGGGAGGCAGCGAGCAAGCGCAAGGCATCTTCCTGCGCCTCATCGGGGAGGCGCAGATCATAGCTCAGGGCTTGCTGATTGTATCCGGTGCTCATACGGCTTCCTTTCGTCGCAGTAGGTTCCTAGAACAAGAGTTTAACAGTTCTCTGGACGGTTTTCAAGGGTTTTACCAGGATGGTTCCTGCTCTTCTGGTCGAGACAGGAAAGGCAGTTGATACACCAGATATACTGACCTATCACCTCGAAAAAAGTTATAGATAGTACATGATAGTTAGATGAAAATGGAAACTGTTAGCAACCCCATGATGGTGGCGTATCCGTAGAGGCAACGGCTTGCCCTTGCCGGGTGCGTGCCAGGTCAGAGTGGAGACATTCGGCACGCACCCGGCAAGGGCAAGCCGTTGCCTCTACGGAGAGAGTAAGTGTGTGTACTACAATATATAGATTTGTGAATACGTTTACTTGTATTTGCCATAAAATGTACATAAAAATATGAAGCATATTCGTAAAAATAACTAAAAAAGCTTGCAAATATGTACAAGATGGTGTATGCTTTCATGCGGTATCCAATCTCGGTCTCGCATACAGTGCTCGTCCAGAGTATCCAATCCCACGCTGGTAGGGGGAAAAGAGTGACTGGTGACTCTGCTAGGATATGGACCCGGAGGATTACCAACATATCACAAGGAGGTCCCTAGTTGAGCTTCGTTGACAAAACCCTAAAGTGCCGTGAGTGCGGAAACGATTTCGTATTTACAGCAGGTGAACAAGAGTTCTACCAGCAAAAAGGCTTGATGAATCAGCCTGGTCGCTGCCCTTCCTGTCGTGCTGCACGCCGTGTTGCATCCGGCGGTGCTGGAAATCGTTCTGAGCGTGCCCCCAGAGAAATGCACACAGTTATCTGTGCTGAGTGCGGTTCTGAGACGCAAGTGCCATTCTTGCCCAAGAATGATCGCCCCGTCTATTGCAGTCCTTGCTATGACAAGGTCCGCGTCACACGCAACTAAATGGTGTGAGCGGATCACTCGCTCTACATGGACATAGAGTGATGTTCTCTTCCTCAAGAGAGCATTCTCAATGAGCAGTAGCCGCAGAGGGATGCAGTCTGCAATCCTTATACATTTTCAGAACAAAAAGGCAAAGCCGAGGTGTGTTCTTGGCTTGGCCTTATTTTTGTTGTTGCGGACACTGTACTCGTGGAATAAGCAAGACTATTTTCCTTGTTTTTACTTACGAGACAGGAGTAAGTTCCCTCCACCAATCTACACAACTTTATTTCGCTCTCTCGTTTTTATGTCCAGATTTTAACATTGCTGTATATTTGCTTGACAGTCGTTCGTTGCACTTTATAATAGAGTGGTAACATTTGTTTTGCTCGTGTATGCATATGTTCATGTGTTCTCCCATGTAAAGATGATATGCTATCTCCATAGCTAAAGTGGTTTCGAGGGAGTAGCAGAGCAAGTGCTACAGCTAGCAGTAATCAGGTAATGTATAATGGCTACCAATTTTGATAATTTTGCTAATGAGTCTCTTGCTTTGCATACGTCCTCGTTTATCAAAACGACCGTTTTGGAGAAAGACTTGACGCCTTCTCACCTGACACTTGAGGATTTACTGGCAGAGACACGGCAGTACCTGGCTCCACAGGATCTGGAGAAGATTCAACGCGCCTATGATCTGGCTAATCAGGCACACAAGGGAGCGGTGCGTCGTTCTGGAGAGCCCTACATTCAGCACCCACTAGAGGTGGCCTTGCTGCTCGCTGACATGCGCATTGATGCCGATGGTATTGTTTCTGCGCTGTTGCACGATGTTGTCGAAGATACCGAGTATTCACTTGATGATCTGAGCGAGCACTTTGGGCCCGCTGTCGCTAATATTGTGGATGGGGTTACGAAATTTGATGCTCTGGCCGGTAAGTCAAAAGGCGAGCATGATGCCCGTAAGAGCGCTGATAGCGCAGGTGGAGATGAGCACGGTGACGTGGCACCGCCTGCACTACCTTCGATTGCCGATAAACGACGCGAACGCACTGAAACAGTCCGCAAAATGCTGCTGGCAATGGCCGAGGATCCGCGTGTCGTGGTGCTCAAACTGGCCGATCGTTTACATAATATGCGCACCTTGCGTGCAATGTCTCCCGCGCAGCAGCAGAATAAAGCGCGCGAAACGGGCGAGATTTATGCTCCGCTTGCACGTCGTCTCGGCATGGCGTTTGTGCAGGCCGAACTGGAAGATCTCGTGTTTAGTTATCTGGAGCCTGAGAAGTTTGCACGCCTGGAGCGTGCCGTTGAGCAGGAAGTAAAGAGGCGGCAACCTTATATCGACGAGGTGTGCCGTATCCTGCGTGAAGAGATGAAAAGGGCCGGTCTCAATGCTGAGGTGCTCGCATGGCAGAAACACCTTGCGAGTATCAAGCGCAAACTTGATGATGTCCCACAAGAAATTAGTGGTGGTGAACTCAGTCACATCCATGACCTTGTGTCTTTCCGCATCCTGGTCGATTCCGATTATGAGTGCTATCTTGCGTTGGGGCATATTCATGCCCTGTGGCGACCGAAGGATGGACGCATTAAAGACTTTATCGCGACTCCCAAATTGAATGGTTACCAGTCGTTGCACACGACTGTCTTTTGCCTGGATAATCAACTGGCCGAGATCCAGATTCGCACGCATGATATGGAGCGTACGGCAGACTATGGTATTGCCAGTTACTGGTATTTAAAAGAGCGTGTAGGCAAGGATGATGCCTCCCCGAGTAGCTGGCGCATCTCGTATCGCGAGATGGTAGCCTGGATTGAACAGTTACGCGACTGGCAGCGCGAATTACCCCAGAGCGCCGATGAATTTGTAGAAGCCGTCAAGGGCGATATCTTTCAGGAGCAGATCTTTGTGTTTACTCCCAAAGGCGATGTCAAGGATCTGCCACGCGGTTCCACGCCGCTGGATATGGCGTACCGTATTCACACCGATATTGGTGATCATTGTGCCGGAGCACGTATTATCACCAATATGGACGATACCGGGCATCTGGTGACGCGCCTGGTCCCGCTCGATTACGAACTCAAAGGTGGCGAGATCGTTGACATTATGGTCAACCGGACCGTTCACCCAACGCGCGACTGGCTCTCTTTTGCACGCACTGCGGCTGCACGCAACAAGATTCGCCGTTATCTGAAGACCTATGAACGAGAGATCAATCTGCAACTGGGACGTGAACGCCTGGACCTCGCGTTAAAAACTGCCGGGGCTGCCGGGATCAATGAACTGGTGGATGAATTGCTACAACGGTTGCGCAGTGACAATGCTGCCGTGAGTGCCATGCTCAAAAAATATGCGACGCTCGATGATATCTACGTGGCGTTAGGCCGTGAGGATCTGCATGTCGAGCAGTTGATGGAACACCTTTTGCCTCTGCTACGTAACCGTGGCGAACTCCTGCGCAAGGGAGTCAGAAATGGCGCTGGAGGCGACGAAAAAGACGAAGCGTCTTCTCAAAAGGAGAGTGAGAGTGCACACCTGGTCAGACTGGCACAGTGTTGTTGTCCCATCCCCGGCGATGCCATTGTGGGCATTCTGAATCCGAGCAAGGGTATGTATGTCCATCGTAACGACTGTCGCATGCTGCGTCGCTATCGCGATACCCCCGGCGCTCTGGTAGAGGTCAACTGGCTGCAGATCGAGTCGGAGACATATCTTGCTCCTATCAGCATTGTTGCTCACGACCGCTCTGGTCTCCTGCGCGATGTCGCGGCAGTTGTAGCTGACGCTGGCATCAATATGATCTCGGTGACTTCAACGACCAATACCTCGTCGCAAAAAGCGGTCATCACTGCCACATTAGAAATAGCCGCGGCAGGAGGTGTGATCGATCAGATTGAACGCATTCTTCGACGCCTGCGCCAGGTGAAAAATGTAATGAGTGTAGAGAGGGCTTTAAGTACACGCTAGAGGTCCTATACAGGGGTCCAATGTTCAACATAGGACCTGTTAGTGCGTATACTATACTGGTGGTGGATAAAAGTGTAATAGCAAATCGTTGACAAGCGTAAATGTATCCGCTGAGCTGTCCTGAGAGGACGTGCCAGTTACCCAGATGTTAAATGATCATGATAAACAGCTTTGTAGAAGAACATGCCGTGCCGCACGAATTTTCGGATGCCATCACGCAACTCCTGACATGCCTGAAGCAGTATATGCTGCCTGCCGAAATAGAGCGGGTAAGAGGAGCTTTGCAACTCGCGATTGATACATGTCTCGGGGTCAATGGCATTCGCCCTATACCCCCACTTGAGCATGCATTAGCTGTATCAACCATTCTTGCTCAGATGCACATTGACGCAATAGGTGTCTCGGCAGGTCTTGTGTTCGAAGCTGTCGATGCAGAACTTTTACCCCTGGAGCGCGTAGAACAAGCATTGGGCTTTGCTACTGCACGTGTTGTAGGTAGTATGGCGCGTCTGAATATCCTGGAACGGAAGAAACAGAACGTGGCCGGAGGCGTGGCCAGTGGTCAGATTGCTCAATTAGGCGGATCGAAAAAAGCTCACAATGATCGTGAGGAAACAAGCGCTAATTCGTCGGCTGAGAGCAAGAAACCACGTATCCGTGAGGCTATGCGCAGGCAACAGGCCGAAACAGTACGTAAAATGTTTGTCGCCATGGCCGAGGACCCCAGAGTTGTCGTGCTCAAACTTGCCTATCGCCTGCATGCCATGCGCATCATGTGTCAGCCTGACTACCAGGGAGACCAGCAAGAGATGCTCACAATGGCTCTGGAGACGCGCGAAATCTATGCTCCACTGGCCGGACGCCTTGGTATGTCGCGCGTCGAGAGTGAATTGGAAGACCTTGTTTTCCAGATCATTGAACCAGATAAATATACCTGGGTACGCACTATCGTCGAGTTGGAGAGCAAGCAGTGGCGTTCCTATGTAGAGCGCGTCTGCGGTATTTTGCGCGCCGAGATGGACTCTATCGGTGTCAAGGCGGAGGTGTCCGGGCGTGTTAAGCATCTTTACAGTTTCTACAAGAAAATTCAACGTAATGCAGGTGACGTTGAGGAATTGGAAGAACTGAAAGCCGCAATCGACATCAGCCAGATTCACGATTTAATAGCCTTGCGCATCCTCGTCGATTCGACACCTGATTGCTATGTCGTGCTGGGACATGTACACAGTCTGTGGAAACCCAAGGAAGGCCGCATCAAGGATTTTATTGCCAATCCCAAACCTAACGGCTACCGGGCTCTGCATACTACTGTCTTCTGTCTCGATGATCAACTGGTGGAGATTCAGATCCGTTCCTTTGCTATGCACGAGATGGCCGAGTACGGTGTGGCCATGCACTGGCATTACAAAGACGCTGGCGATACTGCCTCCGCCTCTGCCAAAGAATTATTGGCCTGGCTGCGTCAACTCACCGAGTGGCAACGCGATCTACGTTCAGCAAATACCAGTGATACTGATTTTGTCGAGGCGGTCAAGGATGATATCTTCCAGGAGCAGATCTTTGTCTTCACGCCGAAAGGTGAGGTGAAAGACCTGCCCGTCGGTTCCACACCACTCGATTTCGCCTATCGCGTTCATAGCAAGATTGGCGATAAATGTGCTGGTGCGCGTATCATCACACAAATAGGGAGCGGCGATGGTGATCGCCTGGTCACACGCATGGTCCCGCTCGACTACGAACTCAAGAGCGGTGAGATTGTAGATATCGTCACCAGCCGTACGGCACACCCTACACGCGACTGGTTGAGTTTTGCGCGAACAGCTGCTGCCAAAAGTAAGATACGGCGCTATCTCAAGATACATGAGCGTCATATCAATATTCAGATCGGACAGGAGCGCCTGGACCGCGAACTGAAAGCCGCCGGTATCGCCCGTGGTGTGGAAGTGTTAACCGAAGATGCTGAGAACTGGCTGTGTCAGGAGTTTAACCAGCAAGACATTGAAGATATACTGTCTGCGGTCGGTGCCGATGATCTACGTCCGCGCTCCGTTGTTGTGAAGTTAAACGATTACTTGCAGCAACGCGAAGGCAAAGACAGCAGAGACAATAAAGATATCGAAGAGCTTCCCGTAGTTTTACCTAACTCCAATACGAAATCTCCTACCACTGCACGTTTGCAGGTAGCAGGAGTGAGTGGACTGTTAACGAAGCTAGCGAACTGCTGTTATCCTTTGCCCGGTGATGAGATTGTCGGTTTTGTGAGTCGTGGCAAGGGCGTGATCGTCCATAGAGCTGATTGCCAGAATATCGCCCGTCACCGCGAAAGGGATCGCGAACGTATTGTTGCCGTTAACTGGGTCAGCATGAGCCAGCCACGCTACCTGGCACCTGTTATCATCACTGCCCGCGACCGCACAGGACTGATTCGCGATATCGCCGCCGTCGTTGCCGATGTGGGTGTCAACCTGGTATTGATTAGTTCTCATTCTCATAAGAACCGCGAACTGGTCGTCGTCACTGCCACATTAGAGATCGATTCCCTGGACCAGATGCAGCGCCTCTTTACACGCCTGGAAAAAATCAAGGATGTTATACATGTCGAGCGCGACCTGGGGAAGCCGAAATGAGCTAAGGAGAATTAAAGTATGGATAATAGCATTACAGGAACGGATATCACCTGGCCCGAGGGTCGCATCTTCCCATTATTTCAAACGCCGCAGCATTTAGATGTTTACAATATAAACTCAGCTTCACATGAGGTACAACTCACCGTCGCCACGCTTGTTGGTCTGATCAACCGTCCACAGCCCCGCGTATATCTCCTCACTAGAGGCGATGATACATTCTGGCTCAAAGCCGCCCTCTCCTCTATTCCGCAGACTGTTTCTCAGCTGGGTCGGGATGATATTCTACATGCGCTATTGACAAAATACCGCTCGCTTGTACGTGGTTTGATCATTTACGATCCAACTTTGAGCGATAGTATAAATGTTGCGACCACGATGGCGGGGCAGCGTGATGGTATCATCGTTACACCAGCTCAGGCACAGGAGCTACAAAAAGATCCCTATAACCTGTCTGTCCTTGCCGACCTGCGCATCTACAAATGGACTAACCGCCTGCAGGCCTATCGCTGGGCAAAGGACAACCTGCTTCGTGACGCCTCACCATATCTTGTCGCTGGTATGGATCCCAACATGACCGCGCTGGTGCGCACTTTTCTAGTTGCCACGCGAGCTTTTATCTACTGGCTTAATCCACCTGGTTTCCTACCCAATCCAGCCGTGGGGCTGCTCTCAGAACGCTGCTTGATGCGACAGATCCTGCAGAGTTATGCGCCTGGCACAGGGCATTTCGGCTGGTTTATCCAGGAGGGATCTGGCGTCAGTCTTACCTCGCGCTCCGCGCTCCCTGTTTTCGCCTCCGACTACTTTTCCAATCTGGAGATATGGACGAGCGTGCAGAATGTGCAACCCACAATGCCTGTCCCTCAGCAGGTAAAACAAACGCCGGACTCCAATAAGACCTATGTCTCATTTACTATGAGTGAAGGCGATAATCTCCAGTATATTCAGGAGGGCCTCCTGCACCTCTGGCAGGATCCCAATCGTGGCGCTATCCCAATCGGTTGGCCTATCCCGTCGGTACTGCCGCAAGCCGCACCTGCCATGCTAGATTACTATACGCGAACTGCGACTCCCAATGACGAATTTATCGCTGGCCCAAGTGGTGTTGGTTACATGTACCCTTCGGACTGGCCGGGTGATCAGCTCTCAGCATTTCTTGAGCACTCTGGTCGTTTAATGCAAAGTATGAACCTGACAACGTTGGAAGTACTGGACTCAAACTTTGGGCAGGATATCAATCTCATGCTGCGTGCTATATTCAAAGGTTCGGGTATTGCATTGATAGATAGAAATCTTCAAAAACGTTACGCTGAGGAGTTGCGGCCCTTTGGGGTGCGCGGCATCTTGAGTGGTGGTGGCCAGAACAACGCCAGCTACAATATCTACTCCGGTGTCCCGGTCTATCAGAACCTTGGTACGGCCAGCAGCATCGACGAAGCGGTCTCCATGATTAAAGAGGGTGCTAAGGACTACAAAGGGCGTCCGGTATTACTGAATCTCTATGTCCTGGCCTGGAAAATGACGCCATCCGATCTTAAGCAAGTGTTAGTGCAGCTTGGCGGCGATTACGAGGTGGTTACACCAGGGATATTGTTGTCAATGATACCAGATTCGTAATGTGCAATCTTGATTATCGCTGTGACATTGCTAACCTCACGCCAAACGCAATCAAAATCGTGCCCGTTACGGCCTCCAATCCTCTTCGTACCGATGGGCGTGTCACAAAAGCGCGTATTCGTCCCAGGAAGACGGTCATCAGCGAGAGCCAGAGGATATTCAGCACAAAATGTATAGCAGCCAGCAGTAATGATTTAGCAAGCACCGGATCACCTTTATGTATAAACTGAGGCAGGAAGGCAAGATAGAAGATCGCCTGTCTTTCTACACAGAATCCCCACAGGAGGAGGTCGCATATCTATCTTGCTGCTACGACCCCCTCCTGTGGGGATGCTATTTTTGTTGTACTATAATCACTTCAACGCGTGTTCTAGCCGCGTAAGCGTTCCAGAACGGGTGGCTGGCGCAGTTTTGCCAGGGCTCCGGCCTCAATCTGGCGCACGCGTTCGCGGGTAATCCCTAGTTCGCGTCCTACCTGCTCGAGTGGGTGAGCCTGGCTATTACCCAGACCAAAACGCAACTGCAAGACAAGTTGTTCGCGCGGCGTCAGAACTGATTCCAATACGCGTTGCACTTCGTCTTTCAGGGTTTGAGTGGTCGCAAGGTCTTCTGGCGAAGCAGATTCTGTATCAGCCAGTACATCGCCCAGTTCCTGCTCTTCATCTTCGCCAACAGGCAATTCCAGGGAGACGGGAGCTCCTGGAGCAGCTTGTAGCTCGATCATCCGAATAGGATCCAGGCCGGTTGCCTCAGCCAGCTCAAGTTCCGTCGGCTCGCGTCCCAGTTCCTGTAACAGGCGCTGGCGTTCGCGACGGATACGGTTAAGCGCAGTATTGACGTATACCGGCAGGCGAATGGTACGACCTTTATCAGCCACCGCACGACTGATAGCCTGGCGAATCCACCAGGTCGCATGAGTAGAAAAACGGTGTCCACGACGCCAATCATAGCGTTGAACCGCTCGGATCAGGCCAATATTGCCTTCCTGGATCAGATCAAGTAGGGTCAGGCCCCGCCCTACGTAGCGTTTAGCGATACTGACAACGAGGCGTAGATTAGCCAGAATGAACTGCTTCATCGCATCGCGATCACCGCCCTCGATACGTTGAGCCAGTTCAATCTCGCGCTCATGTGTAATCATCGGTACACGCCCGATTTCGCGTAAGTATGTCATCACGGCATCGGATTCGCCCGCGTCAGCTGCATTGACTGTATTCTCGTCCTGATCTTCCGAACGGCGTCGGCGTATAGCAGTGCGGCGAACGGGATGTTCTTCCTCAGTCGCGATTCTAGGAAGCGTGAGCACCGTATCGTGCTCTAGTTCAGATGTATTGGGCATCGGAGCTATGTCCTCGTGTAGATCAGGCATCTCTTCCAGTTCCAGGGGTCCGGTTTCCAGATCAAGAGGTCCCGTCTCTAGACTGCCGAGGTCTTCTTCTAGCTCTTGATCATCTTTTCCGGGTGACTCCTCCACGTCATCCTCAGGTGTATAGCCAAGGTCTTTTTTAAGGAACTTTTCAACAAGGTCGAATGGTTCCTCATCACGACCTTTACGTTCTTGTGACTCGTTTATGGTAAGCGTTGTTCCCGTCATGGCACGCTCTAAGTCTATCATTGTGCGCCTCCATGAAAAGTAATATCCTAAGCAGCAAGATATGTCGTTCGTCGGTCTGGTCCTACACTCAGGGAAAGCGAGCCTTCTTCGTTCGGACCAAATTGTCCGAGTGCCGAGTGGGAGGAAATCAATGACGTGCATCCTGTCTCTACTAGTAGAAACACAGCCAGGTCGGAAATTATTCCTACTCTAATTATAACGCAACTCTCCCTTTCATTCTAGTCCCCTGGACATGTTTTTACGATGTCTTTAGAAACATCCCGCTGTACAAACAGCCTTTTCAATATTATACGTTTGAAACCTCCTTAAAGTGGCAAAGAATCTGGACTTTCCTTGATACCAGGTACAGAAACCCGTTTTTCCTCTACTCGATGTTCCCGAGATGCGTTCGTAGCTTTTATCCGTTGTAGTATACGTATCAGCCGGTAAGAGAGATAAATAGCTACAAAAGATGCTACGATGAACAGTGATGTCGTGCCAAGAACATCGCCGATGGCTTCCCAGCTTGCACCAAAGGTATAGCCCAGCACAAGTGGAATGATAGCGGCACATGCCTCACCACATATATCATAAAGCAAAAAGCGGTGATAAGGATAGACCTCCGCCCCTGCAAGTAGATTGATCGTTCCACCTAGAGCTGAGACGATGGAACGACTGAGGAAAACCGCCAGCCCTCCACGTTTTCTAAAATAAAAATGGGAACGCTGCAAGGTTTCCGCAGAGATCGGGTTAAAGCGTCGTGGGCGCTCCAGCCACGTTAAAACACGCACGCCTACTGAGCGTCCAAGAAGATACCCTATCTGGTCACCACACGTCGAAGCCGTTACCGCAATTACTCCTACTAACAAGACGTTGAAATCCCCCAGTGCAGCAAAAGCACCAGCCGCGAGGAGCAGAAAACTGACAGGAAGCGGAACACCAATGGCTGCTACAAAAATGATGAGCCAGAGTGCCGGGTAACCATACTGCTGCATCCAGGCAATCAAAACCGGAAGGAACGCGCTCATTGTTTTTTCCTCCCCGTTGGCGTCTTTCTGGGACCTGGAGGCGTGGCTGTAGGTCTTATAAGATGGTGTTTACGATAGCTGGTAATCGCGCCCTGTACCTCATTGACGAGATGATCGACTGGTCGATTATAGCGTGTAGCAAGCGAATGCAGAGGCGTACGATGTAGTGAAGGCGAATCAGGGAGTTTTAACTGACCGTAGAGGTAATGTTCAGGTACCTGATAGGTATGCGCGATATAAGGGATGGTCATCCAGGGACGAACCGTGCGCACATCACCCGCCTTCATCAGAGCGTTTTGCTGGCGAAAATTTTGCCACGTTTCCATTGTGGATCTTGCGGCAAAAACTGTACAGGACAATGCCAGCAAGAGCAGGGTCAGCGTCAGGGCGAAGCGTATGCGCAAACTCAAAAGACAAACTCCACAGACTAATTTCTCCAGACGAGTAACTTTCTATTCTTTCATAAGGATGAGAAGAACAGATATGATAAAGAATAACAGATATGTCCTTTTATATCAATCTTCATCCCTGAACTATTCACTAAAAAACTGTCTACAGAGTATAACGCTTAAGGTTACATGTCAGATACATACTTATTGACGAGTAAAGGCATATGGCTGTACACTGATAACTGAGAAGTGTTATACAATAACCTGTCATACATAAGTAAGTAGAATAATGGATATGAACTCATCTATACAACCCTTGCAGGTAGCAATCAAGCGCATTGATCCAGAACTGCCTTTGCCTGCGTATGCCACTGCAGGTTCGGTTGGCTTTGATCTGTACTGTCGTGAAGAGACCGAGATTATGCCGCGTCAGCTAGCCCGTATTCCTGGCAACGTGATTGTACGTACGCCGTCGGGATATATGCTGCTGCTAACCATGCGCAGCAGTACGGCACGTCGTAAAGGGCTATTGATACCAAACGGCGTGGGTGTGGTTGATCAAGACTACTCTGGTGAGGATGACGAAGTGATGGTGTCGGTGTATAATTTTAAGGATGAAGCGGTCTGTGTCTATCGTGGGGAGCGTGTCGCTCAGGGGCTCTTTGTTCCGATTGTACGTGTCGCCTGGCAAGAAGTCGACGAAATGGGCCAGGCACGTGGAGGCTTTGGAAGTACAGGTGTGTGATGCTACTAACTGATTACTACGCCACGCTGGAAGTTTCCAAAAATGCGTCGCTTGAACAGATCAAACGCTCTTACCGTCGTCTTGTGCGCCTGTATCATCCAGATGTGAATAAACAGGGACAGGACGATCGTATCAAGCAACTCAATGAAGCTTATGAGGTATTGAGCGATCTGACAAAGCGTGCCGCCTATGACGCCCTGCTCCTACAGGAACTGCGGCAGGCCGCTCTTCAGGAACTCCTCCGTCGTCAACGTGAAGAAGCACGTCGTAGACAGCAACAGCCCAGAATGACCTGGAGCCAGGGCGTTGTGGGTTTCGTCAGGGAATTTAGGAAGGCCCTACGCGAAGAATAGGTGCCTTTCCTTTTTATTATTGTGACAGCAAATCGGTCAATGCCTTCTCATACGTAGCGTAGTCGTCGTTGCTGAAGAGGACAAACATTATTTGTTGCAGGCCGGTCGGTTTCTTAATGTGTTCGATGACCGTTTGCAGCGCAATGTGCGCGGCTTCTTTAATAGGATAGCCGTAGACTCCGGTACTGATCGATGGGAAGGCAATACTCGTCACGTGATGCTGCTCAGCCAGGTCAAGACATGTCTGGTATGCGCTGGCGAGAAGACGTGCGGCATCCTGGTGATGGCCATAGATAGGACCAACCGCGTGGAAGATGTACTTCGCTTTGAGCCGTCCCGCTGCAGTTGCCACCGCGCTTCCCGTGGGACAGCCACCGATCTTGCGACACTCTTCCATAATAGTCGGACCGCCAGCACGATGAATTGCACCGTCAACACCCCCTCCTCCGGCCAGTCCCGAGTTTGCTGCGTTGACGATAGCATCAACCTGTACATCTACGATATTGCCGCGTAACAGGATAAGCGTGGTACCATTAAATTTGTAGGTTGACATAAATATTTCCATTTCGTGTCTCGTTATTGTGTGTATCTTGAAGTATTATAACATATTATACGCTATAGTCAGGAGAAAATGAATAGAGGTGGCGCGTCTCGTAGAGAGTTATATGTGTAGCATAGCCCTCGTGAGCATCAGCAAGGAGATAGAAGGGCTACCCTGAACTCATGCCTTATGAGGGACTATGCAAGTTGGCAGTGAGGAATATATCACTACGAACTACTTCTTGACAACGGCCTCTGAAAGTTCTTTGCCAGGGAAGAAGCGCACACGTTCTTTCGCGGGCACCTCGATGGGTTGTCGGTCGCGTGGATTGACCCCCTTACGAGCTGCGCTCTGGCGTACTTTGAAAGAACCAAAGCCCACTAAACGCACCTCATCACCATTTTGAAGTGCCTCACGGATGGCATCGAGAGTTGCCTCCAGCACTTCAGCTGCTTGCTTTTGGGATAGTTTCGCCTGTTTGGCAATACGCTTGGAAAGCTCTTGCCTACCGATGGTATTGGAAACACTTTTTTCGGTCTCGGCCATAGGTTCAGAATCCTCCTTGCAACAATCAATATATGTCGCTTTTCGTCCCAATGTTCTATTGTTGGGCCTGTAGAGCGGCATTACAACCTCCTGCCGATAGGAGTATAGCATGTGAATTTAAGAAATACAAGCATACCACTATGCCTCAATAGCTGGTATAGAGGACGAAGCCGCTCTACAGGCCGATTTAAACCTATCGTGTAGGTAGAAAAATGGCTTTGCAGGCTAATCGACCAGACATTGTTTTTTTATCATACAATTGAGTAAAGAATGATTCCGTCTTTTGTATGACGCTGCTCAACTCGCCCTTTAAAGCGTAAATATTCAAGGTGCGATAGTACTTCCGCGACTGCCATAAAAAGCGCGAAACACGCTCAAAGCGCCTGGGCATCGTACCTGACCAGATAACCTGTAGATTTACCTCGTCAATAGGATGCATATAAACAGTGGCACCGCTCTCGGCCTGCAATTCGCCAGAAAGTCCAACATGGTCAGGATGATGATGCGTGAGTACGATAGTACGCAATTTATCAAGAGTTATCCACAAGTTATCCACCAACCTGCGAAAAATTGGTGGATAACACTCTTTTCCCATTGCCTTAGAAATGTTACAATGAGGTGGGGCAAAGTGGGGCGTTTTGGTGAACCAAATGGTGGGGGGGGAAAATCGGTGAATGGTACCAGGATAAGGGAGAAATTCCTGGTTGTTTCACAAGGGGCCACCGCATTGGCTCAAGATTAGAAGAGGCGCAATGTTTCTTGGCGAGTATGAACATACGATCGACGCAAAAGGGCGCATGGCGGTTCCGGCAAAGTTCCGGGCACAGATGGACCGCGGCGCTGTCATTAGTAAAGGTATGGGAACCTGCCTGTCGGTCTATACGATGCAACGCTGGGAGCAGAAGTCGGATGAACTGGTGGCGGGGAAGGCGAGTGATGACTTGCGCGACTTCGAGCGACGGATCTATCCAAGTGCCAGTGAAGTGGAACTGGACGCGCAGGGACGCATTGTTATTCCCGCCAGGTTACGGGCCTATGCAAGTCTGGGTGCCGAGGTGACGATTGCGGGCGTACGGGATCACTTTGAAATCTGGGATCGCACGGCATGGCAGACCTATCAAGAGCGACTAGACGTCGAGGGGAGCACAATTCCCTTCTAAAATATAGAGTTCACTATTCATGAGTATAGAGCAGACGCAGCATGTGCCGGTGATGCTGGACGAGGTCTTGAAGTTTCTTCAGCCTCGGCCCGGTGGTCATTATATTGATGGCACGTTAGGCGGAGGAGGACATACTGAGGCTATCCTTGAGCGTTCAGGGCCCGATGGTAAAGTGTTGGGTATTGATGCTGACGCTCAGGCGCTGGCACGCGTGGGGGCACGGCTCTCAACATTTGTAGACAATGGACGATTGCTGCTGGCACAGGGCAATTTTGCAGACCTGGCTCGTCTCGTAGACGAGACCTGGTCTGGCTCTGTACAGGGAATTTTGCTCGATCTGGGGTTCTCATCGGACCAGATGGAAGATCCACAACGTGGGTTCTCCTTTACTACCGATGGTCCTCTAGATATGCGGCTCGATCAATCACTGGCAGTTTCAGCTACTGACCTGGTAAATACTGCCAGTGAACAGGAACTGGCAGACATTTTCTGGCGCTATGGTGAAGAGACACGTTCCCGCCAGGTGGCAAGACGCATTGTGCGCGAACGTACAAAGGGTGCCATTACCCGGACAAAGCAACTGGCTGCTCTGGCATCCGCCGGAGTTCCATACAAGCCTGGGGCAATCCACCCGGCCACGCGTGTGTTTCAAGCGTTGCGTATCGCGGTGAATTCCGAATTGGAGCGGCTGACAACAGTGCTCCCACAAATGGTTGATGTTTTACAGGCAAGGAGAACGACAGGCGAAACGAACATGGAGGGAGATGGAAGAATGGTGATCATCGCTTTTCATTCTTTGGAGGATAGGATTGTTAAAGAGTTTATGCGGCGGGAAGCGACGGATTGTATCTGTCCCCCGCATATTCCTGTCTGTGTCTGTGGACATAAAGCGAGTCTGCGTATCTTGACGCGGAAGCCTGTGACACCGGCCGTCCAGGAGATTGAGCAAAATCCTCGGGCCCGCAGTGCAAAACTGCGAGCCGCTGAAATAGTTGTTGGTTCGTAGTGCGTCACGTTGATGAGCATGCAAGTGAGAATTCAGCATCTCGAAGGAACGCAGCTTATGAATGGCCTGAAAGAGCAGAAAAGTGCTTCGCAAGCAGCACCACAAAGAACGAGACTGGCTGCCAGGCGACGCCGACAACTTTACCCATTCTTTTTCCACATGGGTCCGGTCGCGTTGTCTATCACCAGCGTGCTCTTAATCGGGCTAATGGCTGTACTCTATCTGAGCCAGGTCAGCCAGGCCGTCTCTGACAATCAGCAATTGCAGAATATTACTGCGCAACAGGTTTCTCTGAAGAGAGAGAACCAGGACCTGGTAGATACTATTGCCCAGGAACAATCGCCTGTGTATATTGCCAATAATGCAAGCAAACTTGGACTTGTCCTTGCTGATCCCAAAACGATACAGGTACTGGTTGTTAAAAATCTTTTACCTTTTGTAGATAATAGGCAGAACTTTCGACCGTAAATTGTCTAATGGAAAGAGGAGCCAGTAGATGAGTGTAGCCCTGCAGCGAGCACGTAACCGGCAGATGATCATCTTTTCTTTGGTCTGCGTTGGGATGCTGGCCCTATTAGGACGGCTCTACTACTGGCAGGTGATACGTTCTGGCGATCTTTCGCAACAGGCGGCTAGTGAACATATCCAGAACCAGGTAGTAAATGCGCCACGTGGCTATATCTATGATGCACAGGGACGTATTCTTGCGACAAATGTAGTACGCGACGACGTCTATATAGAGCCGATCCAGTTTGCAACCGACTATGCAAATGATAATGCTCAGGCTGAACTCACACTGTTGACTAGTAAGCTGCACCAGGTTCTGCCGCAACTCTCGGAGGAGAAAATCAAACAGCTCTTTAACTCGCATGTAGCGACGGTACGTATCGCGGGACCGATCGAGCCAGCACAAAGTCAACAGTTACGCAACCTGCAGCTTCCAGATACTTTTCTGGAACCACGTACCCTGCGTGTCTATCCCGATGGTGACCTGGCTGCGCAAGTACTGGGCTATGTACAGGAGGACCAGGGAGGCGTCTACGGGATTGAGCAAAAATATAATGCACTGTTGGCTGGTAAGCCTGGCAGCTTGACTGCTGAGACTGATCTGACAGGTAATCCTCTGACGGTAGGAGCGAGCTCACGACAACAGGCTATTGCGGGTGCGAACCTGACGCTGACAATTGATAGCTCTATTCAGTATACGGTGCAGCGTGAACTGGCTGCTGCGATAACGAAGTTGCAGGCCCAGAGTGGGACCGTTGTTATATTAAATGCTCGTAGCGGTGCAGTGGTGGCGATGGCAGGTGAGCCAACCTTTGATCCTAACAACTACGGCGCTGCAGCCAATAAAATGGGTTGTATTGGGACAGAGGAAGTGTACTTTAATCCGGCTCTCTATTGCGCGTATGAGCCTGGCTCGACAATGAAGTCGGTCACTATGGCAGCGGCGCTTGACCAGAGCCTGATCACGCCCGACACGACGCTCAATGATCCGGGTTACATTAACTTTAATGATGGTACACCTGCTGTTACAAACTGGAACTATCAAGGGTATGGTGTGGAGTCAATGACACAGGTGTTAGAGCACTCTGCTAATGTTGGTGCGGCCTATGTAGCACATAACATTTTGAAGGCCGATCGCTTCTATCCCTACCTGCAGCGTTTCGGCTTTGGACAGAGTACCGGCCTGGAAGATCCCGAGGCATCAGGCTCGTATCGTGATCCAGCATCCCCAGATTGGTCACCGAGCGATCTGGCACGGCAGGGGTTTGGACAGAGTATTCTGGCGACTCCGCTGCAAATGGCAATGGTCTATCAGGCGATTGCCAATGATGGCGTTATGATGCGGGCTTACCTGGTAGCTTCTGTTGACAACAACGGGCATACAGTGACGACACAACCACAGGTCAGGCAGCGCGTGATCAGCGTACAGGCGGCCGAGTCGCTGAAAGGCATGCTGGTAAGCGCAGCTAATTTTAATAAACAGGCAACATTTCCGGGCTATAGCGTTGCGGTAAAGACAGGGACGGCCACGACGCAAGGTATCCCAGAAGATCAGACGGTGGCATCGATGGTAGGATTCTTACCCGCATCAAATCCACAGTTTGTGATCCTGGTGAAATTAGATCGGCCACAGGTCACTATCTTTGGTGGTACGGCAGCGGGTCCTTTGTGGAAAACTCTTGCCGAACAATTGATGTGGCATTATAACGTCCCGCCCGATCAATAGTAATGTAAAAACGTGGGGAAGTGGTAATACGTGGGGAATATCGCATCAAGAAGGTATACTATGCAACAAGAGAATAAAGACACACGGCGTCTCATTCAGTCGCCACTAAGCGATGTATGGCAGGAGCTCCTGGGAGGCAATCCCATTGAGGTGAAAGCCCCGCTAACTCCCGCTGAAGCGCGGATACCAACGCTTGAGAGTGATCCCTGGAGTGCGTTATTACATGCAAACGGTGTTGAGATTGTTGATCTGCAACAACTACGATTGCATATGAGTGATAAGGATGTTGAACAGGCGCTGCAAATTATGCAGGAACATTCTGTTCAAGATACGAACAATAACACTGGTTCAGGTGATTTGTAGAAAGTATACTCGAAAAAATGTTCTATGTCAAGTGAAGAAGACAGGCGTGCATGCTACGAGATAGGCTGAGACAAGGATATAATGTGGACGAACGAGTGGCTAGAGGAAGACACAGGAGTGAGCTTTCTCCTCCTGTCGTGCGTTCCCCTGCGCTAGAGTCCGCTGAACGCCAGGAGCAACAGGCAGAAAAGGGCGTAAGACGATCCCTGCCTGCGAAAAAGGTGGCACCTCCTCGTAATGCCGGGATGAGCTATGCTGCACAGGATACGCTGGTGCGTCCAGTGCGCAAGAGCTTGCCGCCTCGTCGCAGTCGCCCTGGAGTCGCAGCCCGGCCCGCCGAAAAGCAACGTACCGGGTTGACCGCGAGCTGGCGCCTGCGTTCAGTTGAGACTCCTACACCTCCCACGCTACCGAGTACGCCAGTACAGGTGATTAGCTCTGAGGAACAGAAGAAGCTCACTGAACTGGAGATGCGCCTCCCGCGCGTGGCAGGCAAATTTGACGCCTGGCTGCTTACAACAGTGTTGGCGTTGTTGTGCGTTGGTCTGGTGATGGTCTATAGCGCAAGTTCATTCCTGGCTGCACGTTACTATGGTGATGCTTCTTACTTCTTCCAGAAGCAACTCGTATGGGCATTACTTGGTGTAGTTGTAATGATAGTGACTATGCGTATAGACTATCGGCAATGGCGACGCGTCTCCTTGATTGGTATGATAATTGTGCTCCCGTTGCTTATTGTTGTTTTAGTAATTGGTACGAATGCGTATGGAGCTTCCCGCTGGCTGGGCTTTGGCTCGTTCTTCTCGTTTCAGCCGAGCGAGCTTACCAAGCTGGTGCTGGCACTCTATATCGCCGACTGGCTGGCGCGTAAAGGGAAGCAGGTAGGAACGTTTCTGTACGGTCTTGCTCCGTTTGTGATCCTGGTAGGGCTGATCCTGGGGCTGGTACTGCTAGAAAACGATATGGGGACTGCGATCATTATTGCGGGACTTGCCGGAGTCATGTTCTTTACAGCAGGAGCTAATATCATACAGTTTTTGCTGGCCCTGGGCTGCGGCGGGTCAATTTTCCTGATACAGGCATTGCGGGGCTATCGGTACTTTCGGCTGATGGGGTTTCTGGACCCATTTAAAAATGTCACAAGTATCAATCTGCAACTCTATCAGTCTTTGTTAGCTTTGGGATCGGGTGGCTGGTTTGGTCTTGGATTGGGGGCAAGCCGCCAGAAGGCAGGCTATCTACCATTTCCCCAGGTTGACTCAATCTTTGCCATTATTGGCGAGGAGCTGGGTTTTATTGGCTGTACAGTTATTGTCATATTGTTTCTGGCTTTAGCTTTTCGCGGCTTCCGACTGGCAAGACGTACGCAGGACATCTATGGCGCTCTACTGGCAACCGGTATCACTACCTGGCTGATCTTACAGGCAATGATCAATATCGGATCGACCACCGGTTCGATCCCTTATACAGGAGTGCCGCTACCGTTTATTACTTATGGTGGCTCTTCGTTGGTCATTACTATGGCCGCTGTGGGAGTGTTGCTGAATATCTCGCGCTACATTCAGGAGCCAGAGAATCCAGCACTCTCAAGGCGTACTATAACGAAAACCATCAAAAAGAAAGCGTGAGGCCCATGAACGTTAGCTTCTGGGTGGTCGCAGGGGAGCTCCCAACCCATTGGGGATTGAAATAAATAACGACAGAGGAAACGTATGCGGGTTCTAATATCGGGCGGCGGCACTGGCGGTCATATCTATCCGGCACTTTCGGTGGCGACGCAGTTACGAGATGTATATAAAGCTGATATTCTCTACCTTGGTAGTGATGACGGCTTAGAGACAGAGCTGATACCAGCTGCAGGTTTGCGTTTTGCGCGGATCAAAGCTGGCAAGCTACAGCGTTTTATCTCCTGGCGCACGGTGACAGGCGTTGCACGTGTTCCGGTTGGTATGACGCAGGCGGTAAGCATTGTACGAAATTTTCATGCTGATGTAGCATTTACCAGCGGCGGCTATGTAGCAGTCCCGGCAGGACTTGCTGCCAGACTTAATGGGGTGCCGCTCTTAATGCATCAACAGGATGTGCCGCCCAATCTGTCGAACAGGCTCTTAGCACCACTGGCAACGCGCATTTCAGTTGCCTTTGCCGATTCGTTACGCTACTTTCCTATGGACAAGACGGTACAATCTGGCAATCCTGTCCGGCAGGCGATCCTGGATGTGCAACAAACAACGCCCCAACAGGCGCGCGTAACTCTTGGCTTTGCACCAGATCTGCCGCTCCTGCTGGTGACGGGAGGAAGTCAGGGCGCACGCCATCTTAATCAGACCGTGTGCCGTGCCCTGCCAGGCTTGCTCACGCGTTGCCAGGTCTTACAGATCAGTGGCAAGAACCTTTTTAAGGAGACGCACGAATTATCCGAGGGCATCCTGGCAAACTTGCCCGAGGAGGAGAGGCAGCGCTATCGACTAGTCCCATACATGGATGCGGAGATGCCGGTGGCTTTGCAATCAGCTGAGATGGTCGTCTGCCGCGCTGGAGCTGCTACGCTTAGTGAACTGGCTATATTGGGGAAGCCCAGTATTCTGGTACCACTACCACCAGCTATAGGCAATTCTCCGCAGGAGGCAAATGCTGCTATGTTTGGACGTAAGCAAGCGGCGGAGATAATTCGTAACGATGATCTGAAACCCGAAGTTCTTCTAGAACGTGTAATAAGTAATTTTACATCTTATGTCAAGTTGAATACGATGGCAGAGGCTGTCAGGTGTCTGGCGAAGCCCACTGCTACGCAAGATATTGTCGAAACTATTGTTAAGATGGCGCAAGAGCATGGCGTAAAAGTATCGAAGCACGAGGTTACAAGCAGTTGAGGAAGTCACACTTGCATTTCATGGGTTTAGGCGGGCAAGGTATCTCCGCGGTGGCGCAGATGGCGCTTATGCGTGGAGATGTAGTAACGGGCTGTGATCGCCAGCCCTCGGCAACTACGCGTGCTTTAGAGCTTGCAGGGATAGCGGTGCAGATCGGTCATAGTGTGGATCACCTTGCGGACGTTGATATGCTGGTGATCAGCCCTGCTGTGACAGCACTTAATCCAGAGAATCCAGAGTTGCTGGAGGCCCAGCGCCGTGGCATCCGGGTCTGTACCTGGCAAGAACTGCTCGGCTCTCTAATGCAGCAGAAATGCGTTCTCTCGATCTCCGGTGTGCATGGCAAGGGAACGACGACGGCTATGCTCTCGTTGATCCTGGTCGATGCCGGGCTGGACCCGACCTGTGAGATTGGAGCTGTCGTGCCTCGTTTCGGAGCGAATTATCGCCTGGGCAATGGTCAGTACTTTGTGAATGAGGCCGATGAGTTCAATCACAATTTCTGGCACTACCATCCGCGCGTGGCCGTGGTGACATCGATAGAGTTTGAACATCCGGAGTTCTTTGCCGACTATGAGGCATTTCTGGCGGCTTTTGAGCACTTTATTCGTGGCATGGATCTGCAAGGGGACTGGCCGGTGCCCCCAACGCTGATTCTGAACGCGAACAGTCCAGGTTGCCTGGAATTGCTTGCTCGTCTCGTCGATTGGCCGGGCGATATTGTTACCTATACAGTAAATGAATCTGGTGCAGCTAAGCAATCTATACAAAATGAACCTGCGACGTTTGAAGCGTATGATCTAAAACTGGATGGAGAAACGAGTTTTCGTGTAAGAGCGCATACCGACGATGCGTTCCCGGAGGACCGTGTGATCCATTTGCAACTGCCGGGTGCACATAATATAGAAAATGCTCTGGCAGCTCTCTGTGTAGCGCGAGTGGTTGGTGTGGATGCCGAGACTATTGCGTGTGCGCTAGAGGGCTTTGGCGGTACCAGGAGGCGTTTTGAGATACGTCACCAGGGACCTCTGGCTATCGATGGGCGTGAGCTTGATGTCATATTAGTAGATGACTACGCACACCATCCTACAGCGATTGCTGCAACCCTGGAGGCAGCGCACCGACGCTATCCCGAGCGACGCTTAGTCGCGGTCTACCAGCCGCATATGTATAGTCGAACGAAGACATTTTTTAAGCAGTTCCTGTCTTCTTTTGATATGGCAGACATAGCAATCATCACTGATATCTTTCCTGCTCGTGAGCATGATATGGGTCTCGTACATGCAAACGACATGGTGGAGGCCATTGCGCAGCGACCCCACTTCTCGCAGAGTGGTGCACAGGTGCTATATGGAGCAGGTTTGCAGGATACACTTGATTTGTTAAGTAAGACACTGCAAACAAATGATCTGGTGGTGATAATGGGTGCAGGAGATATCTATAACGTAACTGAATTATTGCTGCGTAAAGCGGCACTGGCTTAGAGGAAATCTGTTATGACTTTCGATGCTGAGACTACATATCGCGAACTGTGCTCACAATTTGAAGGGCGGGTACGTTGCAACGAGCCACTAGCACGTCATTGTACTTTTGGCGTAGGTGGCCCGGCAGATGTGTGGGTCTCACTCGACACACAAGACGAACTGGTAGGTCTGGTAACATTGTGTAGCGAACAACGCTGGCCCTTGTTGCTGACCGGCAATGGTACAAACGTATTGTACGGCGATGCTGGCGTACGAGGTATTGTAGCGCGCATAGCTCTTAACAGCTACACAATTGAAGATCATGGCGATGGTACTGCACTGTTACTGGCAGATGCAGGTATAAGTTGGCCTCGTCTGCTGAACGAGCTGGCTCCCCCTGGTTGGGGGGGGTTGGAGTTCGGTCCGGGTATTCCGGGGACGCTTGGCGGCGGCGTCATCAGCAATGCAGGTGCCCATAATAGCGACCTGGGACGAGTGCTGGAGTGGGTCAATGTACTGGATGCGCGTGAAATAGAGGAGCGATCTGGAGTGCCAACAGTGCGGCGTTATCAACACGCCGAACTCGACCTGAGCTATCGTCACAGTCGTTTTCGTGCTCAACGCAGCGTCCAGTTTGATGAGCAAGGCTACCCTGTAGCAGCTCCACGTCAGTTAATTGAGCCATCTGAGATCATTATGCAGGTGGGTGTGCGTCTTCATCATGAAGATCCCCACAGATTGCGGGCCGTCATTGATGAGCATAAACAGCATCGTAAGCGGACACAACCACCGCAGCAAAGTGCAGGCTCAGTTTTCAAGAATCCTGAGGGGGATTATGCCGGGCGACTCATAGAGGCCACTGGCATGAAGGGAATGTTTCATGGTCGGGCGCAGATTTCAGAGCGTCACGCCAATTTTATTGTGAATGTAGGAGGCGCAAGTGCCGCTGATGTCGCGGCACTTGTCAGGGAGGCACATAACCGCGTGAGTGAACGGTTTGGCGTGAACCTTGAGTTGGAGGTTGAACTGCGCGGCGAGTGGAAGGTATCAGCATCATGACAGAGAAGAAACGACTTTCAGAGCAAATGGCTTCGCATACTTATAGAAAACAGGCAGCTATAGAGATGCCAGCACGTCCTGCCAGCAGGCAACCCGTGCGGAGAGATTCATACAGAGCGGAGAGACGTGAAGCTCGGCATACTTTGCAGCGTGTAGTAACAATACCGGAGGCTGATCCATCAACTGCATGGAATACTTTTGCTCAGCGTCAGGAACAGAGGCGGCGTGCCCGTGCCAGACCGGTATACGAAGAAGCGGTACCGATGGCACCACGCACCTATGCGCAAACAGGGATACGTGCTTCTAGCGGGCGACTGAAAGCTATTCGGCGCCTGCCTGCGTACCATCCCTCACCTGTGCCTGTACGTAGTGGTGCGCAACGCCAGGTGAAGCGTGGCTTCTTCTGGAAACTGCTGAGCATGTTATTCGGCATTATCGCGCTTGTCTTTGTCGCAAACCTGGTACTCAACGGCAGTGCTTTTCGGGTTGAACAGATCAATATCACGGGTACGCACAACGATGTGCTGACTCATACCATTCAGCACATGGGAATGCAGGGTCAAAATATCTTTCTTATGGATGTTGTGGCCCTCAAAGAGCGGATCGAGACTTCGCCGCTCGTAGCGTCGGCCAGCGTGGACAAACAGTGGCCCAACCAGGTCACGATCAACGTGGTTGAACGAACGCCAGTATTGCTGTGGCAGACAGGACAAGGAACATATAGCGTCGATAATCAAGGGGTGGTGATTGCGTCAGTCAGTAAAACGCAGGGAGCCGATCATTTAAGGAAGGTCATAGACACAAATAGTCAGGTGAAGGCACAGGGTTCAGCCAGAAAAGGTGGAAATTCGGTGCAACCAGTACATCCAGGGGTACACTTGAATCAGGCGGATATCGCGTTTGCGGTCGCTGTACTCAACCGTCTACCACAGGTAACGGGGATTAACAATTTCACACTGCACTACAATGGCACAATATATGCTAATACCAATCAACAATCTGGGCGGTTAAGTAGTGAGGGATCGTATATTGTTGAAAGTCCAGATGGCTGGTTAGCCTACCTGGGAGGCGCCAATGACACCAACCCATTGGACAACAGGCTGATTGAATTGCAGCAAGTTCTCGCCCTGGTGCAGAAGCAGCAGTCCAATCTGGCCACCGTTGACCTGCGTTATGGCCTGCGACCAGTGTATACCTTGAAGCACTAGGGCGAGAGAGGATACACATGACAGGTCTTATTCTTATCAATGTTTTTCGTAGTGCGTCTCACAAGTGTACCGCCCAATAGGAGCGTCTATCGTGCAAGAGCGGGTGATCGTCGGGATCGACGTCGGAACAACAAAAATCTGTGTCCTGGTCGGCGAGCTGGATCGCGACGGGAAGCTGAATATTGTTGGCGTTGGCACCTGCCCTTCACAGGGTTTGCGCCGCGGGGTGGTGGTGAACATTGAAGAGACCGTCACTTCAATTGCAGCGGCGCTAGATCGTGCTGAACGCCTTTCAGGGAAGAAAATTCTTACGGCATATGTAGGAATTGCCGGGAGCCATATCGTATCAGAGAATAGCAAGGGCTTTGTCGCCATCTCGCCCAGTCATAGCGACATCGTACAGAACGACATCAGCCGTGCTATTGAGGTGGCTCGTGCGATTGCCATACCTGCCAACCGCGAGATCATTCATGTGATCCCCCGCGGCTATGTTGTAGACGGGCAAGAGGGCATCAAAAATCCAATTGGCATGTCTGGCTTCCGCCTTGAGGTGGAGACGCATATCATTACGGGTTCTGTGTCTTCTATCCATAACTTGATTAAATGTGTCCATAAAGCACATGTCGAGATCGAGGATCTCGTGTTGGAACCTCTGGCTTCTAGCGAGGCAGTACTGGCAGACGGAGAGACTGACCTGGGGGTGGTACTGGTCGATATTGGTGGTGGAACCACTGATATCGCTATCTTCTCCGATGGGGCTATCTGGCAAACCGCCGTTTTACCTATTGGTGGCAACCTGATCACCAGCGATATCGCGATTGGTCTGCGTTTACCGCCAGGGGTAGCCGAGGAGCTTAAAGTGACATACGGGCATTGCGATCCAGCGACCATAGACGAGGATGATATGATCGATCTATCGCAGTTTATGCCCGATTGTGATGATCTTGTCCCACGCAAACTTCTGGCTGAGATTATCCAGGCACGCGTGGAAGAGCTATTCTCTATGGTTCACGAAGAGATCAAAAAATCGGGGTACGATGGGTTACTGCCAGCAGGTATTGTCATTACGGGTGGGAGCGCTGAATTACCAGGTATCCTGGAACTTTCGAGCCAGACACTCGACTTACCTGCCCGTATCGGCTCTCCGCTTGGCCTGCATGGCCTTGCTGATTCGATCAGCAGACCTGCCTATGCAACAGCAGTGGGTCTGTTACTCTGGGGGCTGCGTCACACTTCCCTTATGATCGACGATGAAGAGCCGGAGGATGAGGGGCCAATAGATTTTATATCTCGCTTTGGCCGTTGGCTGCGTGCATTTATTCCTTAAGCAGTTTCTTGTCTGTAGGACAGTAACTGGCTTTCGTCGTTCTATACTACAGAGAGGAAACTCGGAAGGGGGCCACGAATTATGTTACCTATGGGAAATCATCAACTTGAAGGCTTTGCTCAGATCCGTGTGATTGGTGTGGGCGGAGGTGGCAGTAATGCGGTGAATCGCATGATCCAGGCGAATATGATGGGCATCGAGTTTATCGCCATCAATACCGATGCCCAGGCCTTGCTGCTTACAGATGCGCCTCATCGCATTCGTATCGGCGATAAGCTTACCCGTGGCCTCGGTGCAGGCGGCAACCCGGGCGTTGGATCGAAGGCCGCTGAGGAGAATGCAGAAGAGATCTATGAGGCGCTGAAAGGCTCCGATATGGTCTTTATCACCGCTGGCATGGGTGGTGGCACCGGTACAGGGGCCAGCCCGGTGGTGGCGCAGATTGCGCATGAGGTAGGCGCGCTGACCGTCGGCGTTGTCACCAAGCCTTTCTCCTTTGAGGGGAAGAAGCGCCTGCTCGCTGCCGAAGAGGGTATCGCGAACCTGAAGCAACATGTGGATACGCTGATCACTGTTCCTAACGATCGCCTCTTGCAGGTGGCGGACAAGCGTACTCCTCTCTCGGATGCCTTCAGATTGGCCGACGATGTGCTGCGTCAAGGTATCCAGGGTATCAGCGACCTGATCACGGTACCGGGCCTGATTAATCTGGACTTCGCTGATGTGAAGACGATCATGTCTGCCGCTGGCTCCGCTTTGATGGCGATCGGAGAAGCAGGCGGCGAAACACGTGCTACCGATGCGGCGCAGATTGCGATTGCCAGTCCTTTGTTAGATATCGATATTAGCGGTGCGCGTGGTGTACTGTTCAATATCACTGGTGGCATGGATATGACCCTGTTCGAGGTCAACGAGGCTGCTGATATTATCAGCCAGGCGGCGCACCCGGAGGCGAATATTATCTTTGGCGCGGTGCAGGATCCCAGCTACGACGGCAAGGTCAAAATCACTGTGATCGCGACGGGCTTTGAGAATGGTAGTGGGCGTGCTCAGCCAGCGCCTCTGGTCCAGTCTCACCAGCCCTATCAGTACGCGCAGTCGCGACCAGAGTACGATCGCAGTCGACTCTATCAGGTGTCGTCACCCGCGGCAAACAACATGAGTAATGGTAGCAATTATAGTACGCAGCCACGTGCGCAGCAGTCTAATGGTTATGCACAGGCACCTGCTGCGCCGCAACCTATGAATGTTTCAAATCATCCGACAGGACCATTACAGTCCAATCGTGCACCTCTGTCTTCGGACACTGGTCGGCAGCGCGCGGTAACGCCACCTCTCGCACCTGATGCGAATCGGCAGCGTCCATCACCCCAGCAGTCAGCAGACATGAACCGGCAGCGTCCAATGACGCCAACGCACCAGCCACCTCATGTGCCTCTTATGCGTGACTCTATGCCGCTCATGGACGATGTGGATGACAGCGACTTCGAACTGGATCGCGATGCCGTTGACATGCAGGATGGACATCGCAGCCTGCCCGTTCCCGAACCGGAAGCTCAGCCTTTGCAGCGTCAGGCAGCGAATCAGCGCCAGATTCGTCGCCTGGATCGTGCTCCTGAGGTCCAGCGTGGGGGCCGTAATGCCCCTTCTGGTGATGTCATCGATATCCCGGCGTTTCTACGGAAGCGATAGTAAAAGCCGCTTCCAGGCATAAAAAACAGGCTACACATGATGTAGCCTGTTTTTTATGCCTGGACTAAATCTTGTTTCGGGTTCGGCCCAGGTTGCCTGGGATATCTTTATTCAAACCGATGTGGTTCACAACGACACGTACGCCAGGAATACCAAGCATCTCACGCTCAAGCGCGAGCCGCATATCGCTGGTTGGTACATCGCCGTACAGGTTCAAGATATAGTTCTCGACCAGGATACGCAGATTCTGCGCGCCGTTTAGCTTGCCTTTAGTCTTGAGGTCTTCAAGGCGGCCATAGGCGATATTCAGTATCTCGTCTTCGGCAACAATGAAGTTGCGTACATCGAGCACATTAAGCAACTCACGTAGAGACTCCTCGATGCGCTGACGCTGCGCTTCTAGCTCGACCTTCCCATACAGAGCCAGAATAACTCCGTCATCCTTCACCTGGTCTATCTCGACCTTGACCGGATGGGTACTGTAAGCGGTACTGCTGACCGTGACGGTTCTGTCTACCATCGCTTCAGCCTCTTCCAAAACATCATGAGGCGTGATGGCAGGATCGTATGTGTATCTATAGGCTTCCACGCTTGCATCATAAGGTGCGGCCATAGGATCTTCCAATGCCCATCCCAGAATACCGATGAACACGAAAGGGGCACCGACGATGGTGAGCCATGGATTGGTGGGGAAGAAGAGCACTCCAGCTATCGTTACCAAAAGGGCCACGCTTAAAATAAATGGCCACAGACTGGGATTTGGTAGATGAACGTGATGCTCCTCCTCTGCCACCTGTTCCGCTGCAAGAGAATCACTCAGCTCGTTCGCTGTAAGACTGGCGCTTTGAAGAGATGTTTCCATATGCTCTCTCTTTCCTCCGCAAATGATTTACAATAGCGAGGACTATTAATTTGCATAGTTGTCCTTTTATTAAGCATACCAAATATGGCCCATTCGTGCAAGCTCTCCAAACGACGTCCTCTCTTTCTGACTTTTTATCAGACTTTCAAACTCAGTTTTGGCCTTTTAAATCGATATAGTAATTATATATAAATTCATGACGCTTTTATAATGTAGACAGACCACTCTTTATATGTTATGCTCAAATAAGTAGGGTGGTGGAAGAGGTTGTATATGGTAAAAGTCTGGGACGATAGGTTGAAGCGTCTGGCAGGCATCCGTCCACGTGATTATGTAAAATGGTTGTTGCCGGGTGCGCGCCTGGTTCGTGTCTTATCGCTCGAACTGAAGACGTTGACGCGAACGGTAACCACCGATACGTTGTTTGAAGTCCGTCTAAGTGGTAAAAAAGCTTTGCTGCACATTGAATTTCAGAGACAGGCTAAACCGGATACGGCGCAGCGTTCCTGGGAATATAATGTGTTAGCTACGTTAACTCACGATTGTCCCGTCTACTCATTTATTATCTATCTCATACCGGGGTGCACGATTCCCGAAGCTCCTCTTGTATGGGGATTGCCTGAGCGCGAAGTCGTGCACATCTTTCGTTATACAAATATCAAGCTATGGGAATTACCTGTGGAGGCCTTAAAGAGGATGCGTCTGAAAGGATTGCTCCCACTTTGTCTGTTGGCAAGAGACGGCGCACGGCGTGATATTGCGAAGGAAGTAATCGAAAGTGTTAAGGACAATGATGATTTGCTTACACTGACGCTTACATTAGCGTCAATGGTGCTTACTAGTGAATCCGATCAGCAATGGCTAGAAGGGGAGGTCGCTATGCTCGAAGATATTGTACGTGATACCTGGTTCTACCAGAAAATTTTGAAAGAAGGGCTTGAGAAAGGCATTGAAGCCGGGCGTGAAGAAGGGCGTGAAGAAGGGCGTGAAGAAGGACGTGAGGAAGGGCGTGAGGAAGGGCGTGAAGAAGGACGTGAAGAAGGAATGCTTCAAACCTGGTGCCTGGTTATCCTGGATGTAGTACAAGAGCGTTTTCCTGCTCTTATAGAACTGGCGCGGCGATGTGTTGAGGAGATGCAAGATCCAGCACTGTTGCGCAGGCTGAATACCAGAATTGTTGTGGCACAGACGGTCGAAGAGGCTAAGCATGCCCTCAGAGAAATTGCTCGCTGAGGCTGATCCACAATATTTTATGTACTGATAGATGAGAAGGGCGGGCGCTCTAGTCTTCAGATTTGCCTGGCGCACGCCCCACTCCCACAATCTATACGAAACTTTCTTGTCCAGAGGATGAATCGCCTGCGTCAGGATAATCTCGATCTCGCCACTCTGTTCTTGCCCCTTACTCTTTTAACAACATTTGCAGATCAGCCGCCAACTGCGCAGGAGTGAAATCGTTGTCGAGAAAGACACGTTCGTTGCCCTGCTTGTCGATAATAAAGAGGCCCAGGCTATGGTTCACCGTCTGTTGATCTGCCTGTGCATAGATCTTGTAAGATGACCAGACTGGCACCAGCGTGTTTCGTGCACCAATAAGATAGTGCCAGTAATTCTGCATCTGGTGGTTCATTGAGAATTTGAGCGCGGCAGCAGTATTATCGCGTGCCGGATCGGTGCTTACTGCCAGGATGCCGACGTTCTGAGCAGCGCTACCAAGGGTTTGCATGGTACTATGCAACTTCTCGGCGGTCAGTGGGCACTGATCGGGGCAACTCGTATACATAAATGTCAGAACGATTGGTTTGCCTTTGAACTGTGAGAGTGAAACCTGTTTCCCATACTGGTCTGTCAGGCTAAAACCTGGGGCAGGCGTATCACCCAGATCAGTCCCTTGTAGACCGGATGCGCTTGTGTTGGCACTACTCACTGTCGCTGGGACGGCTGTATGGCGCTGTTGGTACAGCACCACCACTAAAAGCACCAGCACTGCCAGCGTGACAACAGAGAGCCGAGAAGCAAGACGCCAATTCATACTCATAAGTATTTTCTCTTTGTTAACGAATAACCCTGTCTACCACCATCGCTGCGAAGATCGCAGCGAGGTAACAGTTGGAATACCAGAAGAGCGTGCGCGCCCAGTTCTTTTTCTGATCATGTAGCAAGCGTATGGCCATATAGAGCAGAACGCCGCCCAGAACGACCGCTGAGACGAGGTAGATGTAGCCCATCTCGTGCATCGCAAAGAGGACCAGGGTGACTGCCAGTAACAACAACGAGTACAGAAAGATCTGGCGCCGCGTCTCACGTTCGCCCAGCACTACCGGCATCATGGGAACGCCTGCCTTCTCGTAGTCCTTCTGAATGAGCAGTGAGAGCGCCCAGAAATGTGGCGGCGTCCAGTAGAAAATAATCGCGAAAAGCCAGATTGCTGTGAGCGATACATTATTCGTGACTGCGGCCCAACCAACCAGGACGGGAACCGCGCCAGCCGCGCCACCAATTACAATATTCTGCGCGGAGGTACGCTTCAATCCTATCGTGTAGACGAAGATATAGAAGAGAATGGCGGCAAATGCCAGTACCGCGCTAAGCACGTTGACGAAGGCAGCAAGGATAACGAACGAGCTAATGCCCAGGACGACGCCAAAGACCAGCGCGTTGCGTGGTTCTACTCTGCCTGATGGCAATGAGCGGCGCTGCGTGCGGCCCATGATCTGGTCGATGTCGCGATCAATGTAGCAGTTGATGCAGTTTGCGCTCCCGGCTGCCATTGCGCCACCGAGTAGTGTTGCCAACACAAGACCCAGAGGTGGGAGACCTCTATAAGCGATCGCCATCGCCGCGACAGTAGTTCCTAACAGAAGTACTGTTACATGTGGCTTCATCAGGTTCGCGTAGCTGGAAATAGTCTGCCGTATGGGTTGGACACGTCTCACCTCTTTCTTCGGCTGCGCATCCTCCAGAACCGGCACTAACACTTCGCTCATCTCTACCTCAGTTTTGACTGATTCTTCTACCCACGCGCTATTACGTATAAGCTTCATAGAGGCAACTCCCTCTAGCGGGTAGATATTTCGACGTTTATTATTGTCGTCGTCTTCCCTGATACCTTCCTTGCAACCAATAACCAGCACCTTACAGTTGCCTGAATGAAAAGCTCAAAATTCTCACGGGATGATCACGAACAGGGCGGTCGCCATGAGGACACCGCGGTAACTTCACATTTCATTGACCCGCGCTGTCATCCCGTTCGTGATCAGTCCAGCACTTTGCGCACGATATAAAGTGGGCGTGCGCGCACTTCATCGTAGATGCGTCCAAGATACTCACCGATAATACCCAGAAAAATCAACTGGATACCACCCAGGAAGAGCACCAGGATCAGTGTAGATGCCTGTCCGACAATAGCGCCAGTAAAGACACGCAGCACAATAGCCACCAGGATACCAACCAGGCTGATACATGCCAGGATGAAGCCGAATGTAGTTGCCAGTTGTAGCGGTACATGGCTGAAGCTTGTAATCGCATCGAGTGAGAAGCGGATCATTTTGCTCAATGGATATTTGGTTGTACCTGCAAAGCGCTCCTGCCGTTCGTAAGTTACCGCCTCCTGTCGAAAACCAACCCACGCCGAGAGCCCACGCATAAAGCGATGGTGCTCTCGCATCTTCACCAATGCCTCGACAACCTGGCGATCAAGCAGACGAAAATCTCCTGTATCACGAGGAATATTCACGGCGGTGATACGTGCAATCAGGCGATAGAAGGCCGCTGCCGTCATCAATTTGAAAGCCGTCTCTCCCTTGCGCTTTGCCCGCTGGGCGTAGACCACCTCGGCACCATCTTTCCAGCGGACAATCAACTGAGTGATAACTTCGGGTGGATCCTGCAGGTCAGAGTCGATGATAACCACTGCGTCCCCTCGGGCATGATCCAGTCCGGCAGAGATGGCGATCTGGTGCCCAAAGTTACGCGAAAAGTCGATAACGTGCACACGTGGATCGCGTGAATGAAGTTCCTGCATAACTTTATACGATCCGTCGTGACTGCCATCATTGACCAGCACCAGCTCAAAAGGCTCACCGATACCTTCCATGACTTTGATAATACGCTCATAAAAATGTGGAAGCGTCTCTACTTCATTAAAAACTGGTGCAATTATAGAATAAATCGGATGCTCTGTTTCCTGCTTTTCTATGCTCATTTCTTGCTCGCTCATTCCATCATTTCTCCCTACTGTTTCCTTTGTGTTACCGGCAGTGGTTCTGGCGTTCTGTATCATTTTACCTTATTCCTTTTATTTGTATAGTGGGAAACCTCATGTATTAAAGAATACTGAGGAACGCATGTAGAGAATATATCCTTCCAGCCTTTACAACGGGACGGACCTTAGTGCTGGTCCGTACAGTCATAAAGCTGATTACAAGTTCAAGTGTAGTGGAGATTTATTGAATTTGGATTATAAAAAGATCAAAGAAGTCTAAAGTGCAGTGGAGATTGGGAATGGTTTACGCTCTATTTTTTTGAGCACACTTTGAGCAATCTGTTTGCTACCTGGAGCTTTCATTTATATCGTTTAGCCTATACTGAGGAATATGGGTGAAGAATCGATTTTGGTGTATGCACATTGGTTCTATATAAATGCATCTTTCCCCCACTTATCGTTATCTCGAATAAGAAAGGTGGCTTAACTATGAGCGCTGTTGAGCATGTTCCACCGCTTGATATCAGGAGGACCTCCTCCTGGCAACAGTATCTTCTCGATAGCGTATTCGCGTTCGTAGGTGTTCTGTTTATCACGGGAATCATTGCTCTGTTTCACCTTTATCCACGTATTCCTAATATCTCTATCATCTACCTGCTCGTGATCCTGGGGCTGGCCAGTACCAGGGGCAGCTATGCTGCGATCCTGGCATCGGTGCTTGCATTCCTCTCTTTCGACTTTTTTCTCGTGCCACCCTTATATACCTTTGTCATCTATCACGTCGAGGAATGGATTGCGCTCTTCGTCTTTCTGGTCGATGCATTACTTACCAGCCAGCTCGCTGTGGGTCTGCGCAAGCGGGCAGAACAGTCTGCGCGCCGTGAACGGGAGACACGCAGACTGTATGATCTGATGCGAGTGGCAACCAGCGAAGAAGAATCAGAACGCCAGTTGCAGTCCATTGCCAGAGCGATCGTTGATGTATTTTCTTCCTGGGGAGTCCATGATTGCGCTATTCTCCAGCCTGATGGTAAGGGTACACTGCAGGTGCAAACAAGTGCCTACCAGCCTGCCGGACAATTGACTCTGTCATCCGATGAACGAACCGTCGCTGCGTGGGTGATGGCCCATGGTCGCAGTATGCGTTTGTTTGATGATGACGCCCTCGCTCACTCCACTTCTCCTCATATTATGAAACGCGTCCTGATACACACTACCGTTGCCGGGCGGGCCGGTGTGCGCCGCTCGTTGCGACTGATCCCGCTGAAAATGGGACAGCAGGTGGTGGGGGTTCTGCGTTTACGTATTTTAGATGATGAACGGCTGGCCGAACAGGAAGAGCGCCTGGAAGAAGAACACGATATGCCCAATGCGCGTACTACCTTCTTCTGGACGTTTCTCGACCAGGCATCATCATTGATCGAGCGTGCGCGTTTGCGCCAGGACAATCTGCGCATTGCAATTCTACAACGTACTGATGCCTTGCGCGCAGCTCTCCTTTCCTCGGTCTCGCATGATCTGCGCACACCACTCACGACGATTAAAGCTGCCGCGAGTTCGCTCTTGCAGGAAGATGTGCAATGGGATGACGAGACCAGGCGGGGCTTCGCGTCCTCTATTGAACGTGAAGCGGATCGACTCAATCGCCTGGTTGGCAATCTGCTCGATATGTCGCGTATTGAAGATGGTGCTCTCAAGCCAGAGAAAGAGCAGTACGTATTCAATTCCTTGCTTCATGATGTCCTGAATCGCATGCAGCCTCTATTACAGGGACGCGACGTGCATACTGACCTGGCTCAGGATGTGCCGCCCGTCGAGCTAGACTATTTGCAGATCGACCAGGTCTTGACGAATCTTATTGAGAATGCGTTGCGCTATACGCCTCCTGCTTCTCCCATCGAAATCAGTACCCACTACGATGGTTCTCAGCTGACAGTGCGCGTGGCAGATCGGGGGCCGGGCATTCCAGCAACCGACCTGGAACGTGTTTTTGACAAGTTTTACCGCGTTCTGGACAGCGAGCGTCCTTTCCGTAATGGCGAATATCCAACTGGCTCAGGCCTGGGGCTGGCTGTATGTAAAGGTGTGATCGAAGCTCATGGAGGACAGATCTGGGCTGAAGCACGCGATGAGGGTGGTGTCGTTTTTGTGTTCACACTGCCCGCTAGCGTCAAAGAAGGACAATTGGTATGAGCAAGCAGGGAGCCTATATGATGAAACAACAGATTAGCATCATCGCTTCGAGAATCTTGAGTAGATTCTGAGCAAACTAGGGAAACCTCGGAACGCCCATTTACCTCTTCTGCACTATATTACTGGAGACAGGAGAAACAGGTCCAATACTGGCGACGGCTATGAAGCATCCTGGAGGGAGAGATATGATGGACAAACAACATTGGCTTTTGCCCTTTACGCATACAGTGAATCTTCCTGCTGAGGTAGCATCTCTGTTGATGAGTCCACCCGCTTCGTTTGTCAGAACGGCAGGAATATCCGCTGAAACTACATCTGAGAACAGCCTTTTTGCATCTCCTACGTAGACATCGAAGCGACAGGATGACAGGAAGTCCACCTCTCCTTACATGAAGACGTGGAAGCGTCTCACGTTAGAAGAACAACACATTTATAACCGTATGCTTTGTGCCTATGAGCAGGAAGGAATGTATGTATGCCTGGAGCAAGAATTTTGTTGGTGGAGGATGATGACGTTTTGCGCGACCTGCTGGAGCGCAACTTACTGGCGCGTGAGTACGAGGTGAGTACTGCACCCGATGCCAGGAGTGCGCTCGCGCAGATGCGCAAGACGACCTTCGATTTGATTTTTCTGGATATCAATCTGCCTGACCAGACGGGATGGGATATCCTGCGCACTGCGCAACGAGAAGGATTTCTTCGGCCACAGGCGATTGATGGTGCACTCGATACGCTGCCTGTGGTGGTCCTCTCCGCGGTACGAGTCAGTCCACGTCGCCTGACCGAGTTTCATCCGCTGGCATATCTGCCTAAACCGTTTCCGATGGAGGCTCTACTGCGTCTGGCGGCAGAGGCATCTCACCGCCAGGAAACGAGTGTTTAGTACGTTGGCCTGTCGGTCTATTGTGCCCATCCTTTCATAAGGAGGAATTATATGTCGGGTCCATTACTTGATTTACTTGTGATTGTGGTTACCATTGCAACGTTTGTGGCGTTCATCGGCTTCACCGAGGGCTGTGAGCGCCTGTAGGAAAGGAGGAGACGATGAACTCAGAGCTTGAATACATCCTGGTGGGCATCGTCACGCTGGGCGTCCTGATCTACTTACTGATCGCGCTGCTGGCACCCGAGAAATTTTAACGCTGTCTTCTATTCAGAAACAAGTGAGGGATACCTATGCCTGTAACACTCAATGGTGTCTTGCAGGTACTGATCTTCCTGGTCATTGTGCTGCTCGTGACCAGGCCGATCGGTCTATACATGACCAAAGTCTTTTCCGGGGAGCGCACCTGGCTCTCGCCTGTGTGGGCCCCTGTTGAACGGCTGTTTTACCGACTCTCCGGCATCAACCCGGAGGAGGAGCAGAAGTGGACTGGCTACGTGATCTCCATGCTGATCTTCAGCCTGGTGGGTATGCTGCTCCTATATCTCTTTGAGCGCACTCAGCAGTGGCACGGGACGCTCTTTAACCCACAAAGCTTACCGAATGTCGAGCCACAGTTGGCATTTAATACTGCCTCCAGCTTCACCACCAATACTAACTGGCAAAACTACACGGGCGAGCAGACCATGAGCTATCTGACGCAGATGGCAGGCCTGACCTTTCACCAGTTCGTCTCCGCCGCCGCAGGCATCGCGCTGGCGGTGGCCCTGGTGCGCGGACTCGCCCGCCGCAGCGCGCAACACCTGGGCAATTTCTGGGTGGATCTCGTCCGCTGCACGCTCTATATCCTGTTGCCCATCTGTGTGGTAGGTGCGCTGATCTTCGTCTCGCAGGGTATGATCCAGAACTTCAGCCCCTACACCGTGGTGCATACACTCAATGGAGGTGTACAGACGATCGCCCAGGGGCCGGTAGCCTCCATGGAGGTCATTAAAGATCTGGGCACCAACGGCGGCGGTTTCTTTAACGTCAACTCGGCCCATCCCTTCGAGAACCCCAACGCCTTGACCGCCTATCTGATCATCCTCTGTGAGATCTCCCTGGGGGCTGGCCTGTTCTATATGTTTGGCAAGATGGTGGGCGATACCCGGCAGGGTTGGGTATTGTGGATTGTCTCGGCCATCATTTTTGTGGTCGGCCTGGCGGTCGTAATTCCTGCCGAGCAGACCGGAAATCCCCTGCTGACGCAAGTCGGCGCGAACCAGGCCGTGAGTAACACACAGGCGGGCGGCAACATGGAAGGCAAGGAGGTGCGCTTCGGCATCACTGTCTCTGCCCTCCAGGAGGTGACCACAACAGCTACCTCGACAGGCACCGTTATGAGCTTTCACGATAGCTATACGCCCCTGGGCGGTCTGGTGCTGATCGGCAACATCGCCCTCGGTGAACTTATCTTTGGAGGCGTCGGCTCGGGCCTCTACAGCATGCTCTACTTCGCCATCATCGCGGTCTTCATCGCCGGACTGATGGTAGGGCGCACGCCGGAGTATCTGGGCAAGAAGATCGAGCGCAAGGAGATCATGATGGCCGTGCTGGCCCTGCTGATCTCTCCCTTGCTGGTTCTGGGCTTTTCCGCCGTCGCCATGGCGATCTCGGCGGGCACTTCGTCGATCTTAAACGCGGGGCCACACGGTCTCACTGAGGTGCTGTACGCCTACACTTCTGCTAACGGCAACAATGGTTCGGCCTTCGCTGGTCTCTCCGGTAACACCCCATTCTACAATTGGACGCTGGGCCTCGTCATGCTGCTTGGCCGCTTCGCCGAAGTCATCCCGGTCCTGGCCTTTGGCGGCTCGCTGGTCAGGAAGCGAGTGGTGCCTGCCGGTCTGGGAACCTTCCCTACTACGGGACCGCTTTTCGTGGCCCTCTTGATCGGCGTGATCCTGATCGTGGGCGCGCTGACCTACTTCCCTGCGTACTCGTTGGGACCGATCGTCGAACATTTGTTGATGCATGTGGGGAGGACTTTCTGAGATGCTGACAGATAAAATGCAACCTGAGATGGAAACAGATGGGCTAGAAGTCAAGCAGTGGAAGACGCGCCGCAAAGGAGATATCTCCATCTTCGACCCGAAGATCATCCGCGCCGCCATCCCGGAGTCCTTCAAGAAGCTGGACCCACGCGTACAGCTCAAGAATCCGGTGATGTTCGTGGTGGAGGTAGGCAGCCTGGTCACTACTATCGAGTTCGTGCGACTGCTCTTCGCTCAACCCACGGCGCAGCTTCCCCGCACCCAGCTCAACTTTGAGATCATCTTCGTGCTGGCGGTAGCCGTCTGGCTATGGTTCACCGTCGTCTTCGCCAACTTCGCTGAGGCCATGGCCGAGGGGCGCGGCAAGGCGCAGGCCGATACGCTGCGCCGCGCACGCACCACCACGATGGCGAAGCGTCTTGCCAGCTCCGACCGCTTTGGCCCGACGCAGGAAGTCGCCGCCCCCGAGTTGCGCAAGGGCGACCTGGTCCTGATCGAAGCAGGCGAGGTCATCCCCGGTGACGGCGACGTGGTGGAAGGTGTGGCCTCGGTGGACGAGTCGGCTATCACGGGGGAGTCGGCCCCCGTCATCCGCGAGAGTGGCGGCGATCGCAGCGCGGTGACCGGCGGTACACGCGTCCTTTCAGACTGGATCGTGGTCGCGATCAGCGCCAACCCCGGTGAGACCTTCCTGGACCGCATGATCGCCCTGGTGGAGGGGGCCAAACGCCAGAAGACCCCCAACGAGATCGCGCTCAATATCCTGATTGCTGCTTTGACCATCATCTTCCTGCTGGTGGTGGTCTCGCTCGAACCGTTCGCCATCTACTCAGGTGAGGCAGTCTCAGTGACAACACTGATCGCGCTGCTGGTGTGCCTGATCCCCACCACCATCGGTGGACTGCTCTCGGCGATCGGCATCGCGGGCATGGACCGCATGGTGCAGCGCAACGTGCTGGCTATGAGCGGGCGCGCGGTGGAGGCGGCAGGTGACGTCGATGTGCTACTGCTAGATAAAACCGGCACCATTACGCTGGGCAATCGCCAGGCGACGCGCTTCGTGCCGCTGCACAGCGTGAACGAGCGGGAGGTGGCGGAGGCGGCCATGCTCTCCAGCCTCTCGGACGAGACTCCGGAGGGCCGCTCGATCGTGAGCCTGGCGAAGGAGAAATATGGCTTCACCGACGAGTTAGATCCTTCCACGGAATTTATTCCCTTCTCGGCCATGACGCGCATGAGCGGCGTCAATCTAAATGGTGCACACAACGGCAGGGGGATCATGCACGCGATTCGCAAAGGAGCCTCGGAATCGGTCATTGCTTACGTCGCGGAGCACGGAGGCGATACATCACAAAATGAGGAACTGAAGACGCTGGTGAGGGGCATCGCCAGCGCGGGCAGCACACCTCTGGTGGTGGCAGAGGTGAAGGCAGGGGCCAATGGGGCGGATGCCCACGCGCGTGTGCTAGGGGTGATCGAACTCAAGGACATCGTGAAAGGCGGCATGCGCGCGCGCTTCGATGAACTGCGCCGCATGGGTATTCGTACGATCATGATCACCGGAGACAACCCGCTTACCGCCGCCGCCATCGCCAAAGAAGCGGGCGTGGATGACTTCCTGGCGCAGGCTACGCCAGAGACGAAGATGAAGCTGATCAAGGAGCAGCAGACGGGTGGACGCATGGTGGCGATGACCGGTGATGGCACCAACGATGCTCCTGCGCTCGCCCAGGCAGATGTCGGGGTGGCGATGAATACCGGGACGCAGGCGGCCAAAGAAGCGGCCAACATGGTGGATCTGGACTCCAACCCAACCAAGTTGATCGAGGTTGTGGAGGTGGGTAAGCAGCTCCTGATCACGCGCGGGGCGCTCACGACCTTCAGTATCGCCAACGACGTGGCCAAGTACTTCGCCATTATCCCGGCTGCATTCGCGGTGACCTATCCGCAGTTGAATGCACTCAATGTCATGCAACTGGCGACGCCGCATAGCGCCGTGCTGTCTGCTGTGATCTTTAACGCAGTTATCATCGTTGCCCTGATCCCCCTGGCGCTGCGCGGAATCAAGTACCGCCCGATCGGTGCGGGTCTACTGCTGCGGCGTAACTTGCTGATCTATGGCATCGGTGGCATCATCGTTCCGTTCATCGGCATTAAAGCCATCGATGTGATTCTGCAGGTGCTGCATCTGACATTGTAAGCAAGAGTGGATGGGAGTCACTACCTTGCGTCCAGGAAACGGAAATCTCTCGGATACCTGATTCCTGATACGCAATGGTCATGGGCTCCCGACCCTGGAAGGAAATGAGAGATGAAGACATTCTTAAGCAAGTATCTGCGTCCGGCGGTGGTGATCACCTTGCTCTTGACTGTGCTCACGGGCTTGATCTATCCCGGCGTGATCACGGCTCTGGCCCAACTGATCTTCCCGTACCAGGCCAATGGGAGCCTGCATACTGTCAATGGCAAGGTGATCGGCTCCGACCTGATCGGGCAGCAATGGACCTCGCCCAAATACTTTCATGGTCGTCCGTCAGCGACGCTGAATCCAAACGGCACACCTTCGCCCTATGAAGCCGACAACACAGCGGCCTCGAACCTTGGGCCAACCAGCTCCCAGCTCATCAATGGGAATGGGAGCGAGGTGACGATCGCCCAGGGAACACCTGTGCCAGCCGGGGCAACGCCGGTAGCTGGTAAGAAGGATACCTATTACGTTCCTGGCACCTACCTGGGTATGAAAAACTATGCGGACCAGTTCCGTAAGGAGAACAATCTGGCTCCCAACGCGCCCGTCCCGGTGGATATGGTGACGGCATCGGGATCAGGTCTGGATCCGGATATCTCGATAGAAGGGGCACTGCTCCAGGTTAATCGCATTGCCCGCGTACGCGGCATGAATCCTGCAGCGGTGCAGCAGATCGTGAATGACCACATACACGGGCGCTTCCTGGGCATCTTTGGTGAACCTTATGTCAACGTCCTGGAAGTGAATCTGGCTCTGGATGGGCTAAAGTAGGTGTGCGATGAGTCAGAATCCAACCGACCATCGTCAGCGCGAAGAGGGACGCCCTGATCCAGAGGAGCTCCTCAAGCGCTATGGGCTGCGCGATAGTGATATAGAAGACTCTTCACTCGATGAAGTGGGTGAAGGGCCCTCTCGGACTGATCGCCATCCACACAGGCGCGGACGACTACGTATCTATCTCGCTAGTGTGGCGGGATCAGGTAAAACGTATGCGATGCTCAATGAGGGACATCGGCGCGAGGGACGCGGTGCCGATGTGGTCATCGGCTATGTCGAAACGCATGGACGCCCGCAAACAGAAGCTCAGATCGGCGATTTAGAGGTCATTCCTCGCAAGAAGATCACCTATCGGGGCGTGACGCTTGAGGAGATGGATACTGAGGCTATCCTTGCTCGCCACCCGAATGTTGCACTGGTCGATGAACTGGCTCATACCAATGTGCCAGGATCAAAACATGTCAAGCGCTACCAGGATGTGGAGGAACTCCTTGATGCAGGGATCAACGTAGTTACAACCCTCAATATCCAGCACCTGGAGAGCCTGAACGATCTGGTGGCGAGTATTACGGGCGTGCGTGTGCGCGAAACGCTGCCTGATCGTATTCTGGACCAGGCAGACGAAGTAGAACTGGTGGATATCTCACCGGCAGCCCTGCGCCAGCGTATGCGGCATGGCAACATCTACCCACTGGAGCGCATTGAGGCGGCTCTGGGGAATTTCTTTCGCGAGGGCAACCTGACGGCACTACGCGAACTGGCACTGCGACGTACGGCAGAGAAGACCGAGACGCAGTTGCAGCAATACATGACTCGCCATGGGATCAGTCAGCTCTGGCCTGCAAGTGAACGGGTTCTGGTCGGATTTGACCATCGACCCCATACGCGCCAGGTTTTGCGTGATGCCTGGCGACTTGCCCATGGACTGCACGCGGACCTGTTCGCGATCTCGATAGAACCAGAGGGCTATCTCAAGTTCATGAGCAGACTCATCGATATTGTTCTGGCCGAAGACCTGGGGGCCGAAGTCATCCGCGTACGTAGTTCAGATATTGCGCGCACGCTGGTGGAGGTGGCACGCGAACGACAGATCACCCAGATCGTGCTGGGACAACCGGCTCGCAGCGCCTGGGAAGAGATGCTTCGTGGTTCCATTATCAACCGCCTGCTGCGCATGGACCCGGAGGTCGATATTCACCTGGTACCACGTGCACGGGAGAGAGAAGCAGAGTGAGGTGCTCTCAAAAGACGAAAGGTCAATCTCCTATGGCAACACCAGATTGCGTAACTATGCTATAGTATTGTAAGAGTAGGGAGGTAACACTGGAAAGGTCTCTATATCTGTGGAAGCAAACTTAGGACTGCATTTCTGGCTGACCGAGTGGAATCGCTCACCATCTATTTATATCGGGATAGCTCTTATTATCGGTCTCTATCTCTA
>WNGD01000158.1_pt1 | contig 95369 bp, 90 predicted proteins | sample 5400671 | NCBI WGS metagenome assembly WNGD01 (sample SAMN13153369, study PRJNA577476) | soil metagenome | isolation source: 40 cm soil or saprolite under grassland replicate 2 | place: USA:California | collected 2016-06-15 | reverse complement strand
CATCCTGGGTATGGGTTCCTAGCGGAAAATTCCCAGTTTGCCCGAGAGTGCGAAGAAGCAGGACTCGTTTTCATCGGACCAAGAAGCAAGATTCTGGCTTCGGCCGCAAACAAGTTCGCATCAAGAGAAACTGCAGCTCGAGCCGGCGTCCCTACGATTCCCGGTTCGAAACGTCAACTAGAGAACGCGGACGAGGCTGAAGATGAAGCCCGTCGCGTGGGCTTTCCCGTATTGATCAAGGCCTCCTTTGGAGGGGGCGGGAGAGGTATGCGTATTGTCAAGACAGCGAGTGAATTGCGAAGGTCCTTCGATCTTGCTGCTTCCGAGGCAAAGGGAGCCTTCGGCCGTTCAGAATTGTATCTGGAAAAACATCTGATCAACCCTCGACACATTGAGGTCCAAATAATCGCCGGGCCAGGAGGACAACTCGTCCACCTGGGTGAGCGAGAATGCTCGCTCCAGAGACGACACCAGAAAATCCTCGAAGAGACCCCCGCGCCGCAGCTTGATTCTACACCAAGGAAGAAGCTAGTTTCGCTTGCTTTGAAAATCGCCAAAGCAACAAGATACGAAAATGCGGGAACTGTCGAGTTTGTTCGATCAGCACGAGGCGAGTTCTACTATCTTGAGATAAACAAGCGCATCCAAGTCGAACATCTCATCACGGAAATGGTTACGGGGGTAGATATTGTGGAGCAGCAAATCCGAATCGCTGATGGAGAGGGTCTCGGGCTCTCTCAAAAAGAGGTCGAGTTCAACGGCGCTGCAATGAACTGTCGAATCAATGCTGAGGATCCGTCGAGAAACTTTGCCCCCTCGCCCGGTCGCATCGAAGAGTTTGTCCCGCCAGGAGGCCCCGGTATCAGGGTCGACACGGCTATGATCGATGGAGCCATCATCCCAGAATACTACGATTCACTCATCGCGAAGATTGCTTCATACGGCCGAACTAGAAAAGAGGCGATTCAAAGACTCAAAGGCGCCTTGAGCGAGACGATTATTATCGGGGTCGAGACCACGATTCCTCTGCACCAGACCATACTTGAAGACAAGGCCTTTGTCCGCGGCGACTACCATACTCAGCTCCTCGACAACAAGATCTCAACGTGGAACTTCAAGTCACTACTGTCAAAGGAGGAGGTCGCGATGCTGCACTTGACGGCAAACTATCCACTCTCAGGAATAAGCAACTCGCAACTAGAGAGAACTCAGACAAGATGGCGAAACACTCTCCAGGCGGAACCATCACCGAGGCAACCTTTGTTTGTCGAAGGACTCTAGACAGATTCGCCACCTCACTGTCAACGGAAAGACCTGGACCGTTACAGAGGTCGAGAAGCAGGGCTTAGCTCAAAAGATCACAATCAACGATGAAGAGGTGAGTGTTCGCATTCTCCGAGAGCCAACGGATGACCAACCAGATCTGGTTGCGAATATTAATGGGAAGGTTCTCATCGCGAGAAGAGAGGAAGAGCGCGATGGAAGCGACTATGTTATTCGACTAAGCGGAAGACTGCTCAAAGTGAGTTTAGAGGGAAGAGAGCAATTATCCCAAGATGCGGGAATATCTGAAACTGTTATTGGGCCGGTTGTAATAGTGGCGCCAATGAGTGGGAGAATCGTATCCTTGAAAGCGTCTCCTAACTCATCGGTAACTAAGGGCCAACCGCTAGCTGTCCTTGAGGCGATGAAAATGGAGAATGAGATAGCTTCACCCAAGACGGGGATCGTCAAGGAAATCTACGTTAAACCCGGGGCTTTGGTGAAAGCGGGGGAACAGTTATGCCTAGTCGCATGACAATCTTACGATCAATTCTTCTGGATTAAAGGAAGAAGACCAGTGTAGAAATCGAGAGACTCGGGATTCGCCAGAGCATCACGATTCGTAACGGGCCTATTGTTGACAATATTCGCAACAGCCACCTCAACCTTCTTCATGTTGAGAGTGTAGGGAATATCAGGTACTTCCAGAATCAGAGCTGGAACATGCTTGGGCGAAGCCTCAGCCCGAATCACTCTCTTGATCTTCTCTTTCAGTTCCTCCGTAAGCTTGTGGTTCGGGAACAACTTGACAAAGAGGATGATTCTCTGATCTCCCTCCCAGTTCTGACCTACAGCGAGACTGTCTGCGACCTCAGCCAGTTTCTCAACTACATTGTAGATTTCTGACGTTCCAACACGGACCCCTGAGGCTTTTATCACTGCGTCAGAACGTCCATAGAACGTGTAACCTCCTGTATCGCCGTGGAGGAGCACGTAGTCGCCGTGCCTCCAGACGTTCTTCCCTTTGACCCGGTAGTACTCGAAGTAGGCATCACGGTATCTCACATTGTTGGGGTCATCCCAGAAGTATAGCGGCATAGATGGAGTTGGAGCCTCGCAGACAAGCTCGCCCATCCTGTCAACAACTGGCTGCCCATTCTCATCGTATACGTTGATCTTCATCCCGAGCCCCGGTCCTTGCAGCTCGCCTCCAAAGACGGGGAGAATTGGCACTCCACCGGCAAAGCATCCGTTGATGTCTGTGCCTCCGCTGATCGAGTTGAGATGCAAATCCGCCTTAACCTCCTTGTACACCCACTCGAACCCTTCTGTGGAGAGAGGCGATCCGGTTTGGGAAATCTCTCTGAGGGATGATAGATCGTAATCTTTGCCCGGTTTCGCGCCTATTCCTCTAAGGTGATTGATGTAGCTGGCACTGCATCCCAGGATTGTTATCTTGTCTTCCTGAACCAGCCTCCACATTGTGCCCCAGTCAGGATGGAGAGGATTTCCATCATACAAAAGGAGGGTCGCGCCTGCTGCTAAGCAGCTCATCAACCAGTTCCACATCATCCAACTCGGCGACGTAATGTATGTGATCCGATCCGTCTTCTTTAGATCAGCGTGGAGTTGCGTCTCTTTCAACTGGTTTACCAAAACTCCCGCAGCTCCTTGAACCATGCATTTCGGCTTCCCAGTTGTCCCTGATGTGAACATGACAAATACTGGATGATCTGAGGACAATTGCTCGAACCGAATCTCGCCCGACGTACTCGCTGATCCGAATTCATTGAACCTAACGGAGTTGACGAGTTTGCCTAGGGCGGGTTCGGAGTCCAGAAGGGGAACCGTCACTATTTTCTCGAGCGAAGGGAGCCCGTCTGCAACATCTTTGACGTTAGCCGAAATGTCGAATTTCTTTCCTTTGTAGACGTATCCATCAACCGCAAACAATACCTTCGGTTTGATTTGGCCAAGTCTATCCAGGACGGCGCCTGAGCCTAGTTCCGCGCCGCAGCACGCCCAGACTGCTCCGATGCTGGTCGCAGCCAGCATTGCGATCGCTGCTTCCTCTATGTTCGGCAGGTAGCCTCCGACTCGGTCACCGGGTCGTAGGCCTGTCTCATGTAGACCATTCGCCACGCGGGCGACTTTTCCGTAGAGCTTGGAGTAGGTCAAGCTCGAACGTTCTCGTCGCTCAGACCGCGAGATGAAGGCGATCCTTTCGTCTCTGAATCTCAGAAGGTTCTCGGCGAAATTGAGTCTCGCCCCAGAAAACCACTTGGCCCCGGGAAACCGGCCAAGATCATCCACAATTGCTTCAAACTTTTTCGAGGATACGATTCCTGTATAGTCCCACATTGCGGACCAAAACTCGGTAGGTTTCTCGATGGACCACCTGTAAAGTTCCGGATAAGATCCAAGACTCAGACGATACCTCTTGTTGACAAAGGCTAGAAATCGAGTGAGATTGGCCTGTTTTACTCGCTCACCAGAAGGAATCCAGAGAGGCTTTCGCCTGAGACCCGTTTCAACCAAGTCGGCCAACCCGCTCCAAAAATCACTCGATAACTTGTCCGGACTCGCTTTGAAGGATTTCGACCTGGATAACTTATAGCCTTTCAATCATGCTTCAAAGCTGAATCTAGTTGACGGTCGTCGACGTAAGACTGCTTACAGATGGATTTTTCACGCTCGACAAGAGCTTTCTCGTGTTTGGCAAGTATCAGGGAACCAAGTACAAAGCAGCCCTCAAACCGCTACTGATACGAACAGAAAAAGAGACTATACTAGTCGACACCGGAATTGGGACACTGCCCCCCAGATACGAGAAATTCCACGAAGTCATCAGGACCAAAGAAGAACAACTCCGGCTATCGCTGAAGAAAGCTGGACTGGAACCTAGCGACATTACTCTGGTGGTAAATACTCATCTGCATTTTGACCACTGCGGAAACAATCTTCTCTTTCCCAACGCAAAGTTTCTAGAACAAACAGACGAGGTCCGGTACGCATACTTTCCAGACCGATTCATGCGGGTAAGCTACCTGCGTGAATTCTTCGATACAGAAGGAGAAATCGTGCCGCTACGAGGAAGATACACGATTGAGGACGGAGTGGAGATTATACCAACACCGGGTCACACTGTAGGGCATCAGTCAGTTGTGGTGAAGTGGAAGAACCGGAACATCGTCTATGCAGGGGATGCAGCTCCCTTGCCAGAGAACATCGAGAAACGGAACATCACCGGAATGATCTACAGTACAGCCCAAGGATTGGAATCAATCGACCTCTTACGAAGGATACAGAACCCCGTCTACATTTACTCACACGAGAACGAACAACTGAAAATACCTGCGTAGCTTTCGCTCGCTCCTCTAGAAATCCCATCGCGATCTATTCTTCGCTGCTGCTTTGGGCAAGGGATGTTGCTCGGAGTATGCCCCCGGCGAAGAAGGAGGGTGTTGAGACTAGCACGACGGGGAGATGGACTGTTTCACTTGTTATTGATCGCCGGGTCGATGGCGGATGGCTACGTGCCAGCGCACTATGCGGGCCTATGCGGACTCTTTCAAAACTGACTGAGCTAGGGCTGGCGGTTTCATCGTCTTCACTCGTTCTAGATATTGTTCTCCATCGAACGTCCAGGAGAGGTTGGAAGGTTCGAAGTAGCTCCAGTCCAGCTTGCAAAACAATGGTTGAAACATTTCGAGCGTGGTGGCTCGATCCTGGATCGAAAACTCAGGAGCAGCCGGGCCAACGTGATATTCTCCAACAACCTTTGCAACTCGCGGGATCTGGTCACTAGGAAGGAAACAGGACACGTGACAAGTCCCATCCATGTCGACACTAGGTTTTAGCGCGGTGACTATTGCTCGTTCTGACATTCGCAAAACTGCGTCAAGCATTGCATCGATGGACGATGCCTGCATCATCACCGTGAAAAACGCCGAATTCCTCAGAATAGGCCAATCGAAGAAAACTCTCGGTTGCACGAAGACTTCATCAAAATTCTGCAGTAAATGGTCCCATTGGTCCTGGAGAAGATGAAGAGCCGCGCCAGGTTTTCGGAGGTCTCTCGGGCGTAGCCCCTTTGCGTATTTCCATACTTGGCTGAGATCTTTCTTTCCTATCGCTTCCCATACCTGACGGGAGGAATAGTAGCCCCAGATGTGCTCGACAACCATCGGGATGGTCAAGGGCGCCTCAGCCATCAGTTCAGCGAGTTGTACCCTGAAGGGTTCGAGTAGACCCCTCTGAATCAGATGTCGGAAATACGAATTGTCTGATGGGCGAGTCCAAATTGCGGAGCCATCTGCTGTTGTCATTTCTTCGAAGCGTGAGAAGATGAAGTGGGTATTCCTGCTCGAGTACAATTCAAAATCTCTTAGGAGGCCAAGGTCTCGCGCCGTATTCCAGAAATCTCTAAACTCTTCTAACGCATTGGCAGGGACCCAGTAGCCCTGCCTGACGAGAGGTTCACCCTTGTCGAGACCGATTTCGACTGTGAATGATGCTCCGAACGGAATAATTCCCAGAATTCTTGCGTCACGTAGCCCGCGAACCGTCACCAGCACATCCCCGAGTCCCAGAACGTTTGCTCGTGGATACGGATAGTAAACGAGGCCTCCCTTCTCTCGAAGAACAGAGAACCAGCGATGAATAGTTCTGGCGGATACCTTAGATCCTTTGAGCGCGAACTCCTTACTGATCTGTGTGGGAGAAAGCCACGCTTGTCTCCTAGTCAAGTATGATAGGAGGCTCATCAGTCGTGGATCGAATAATTCCACGATCAACTATCCCGGTTGACCTGGCTACTTTAAAGTAGCTGACAATAATTCCGTTTTGTTGTCAGTACGAGTATTTATCCGAGACAGCAAACATTGTAGCCAGATACCACCATGAGCTTCAGAATCAAGATCCTCCCTCTAGTCGCCTTGTTACTGTTGGCGATTCTGTACGTGCCCAGTAGTGTCCCGGGCACAGCGCCGTGCTCGCAACTAGCGAGTGGTGCGAAGCACGTTTTTCTCGGATTTCTTGTCCCGTCCGCAGCGGCATGTCCGGGCCCGGAATTCACTGTAACAGCCAATCCTAGCAGTCTAACGATCAACCCAGGAGCTACAGGAACATCCACGATCGCCTTGACTAGCCTCTATGGTTTCTCTGGGACAGTCTCTCTCAGCACGTCTCCCTCGCCTCTATGCCCATCGCCCAACTGCAGCACTTGGTCAATCAATCCGACGAGTGTCACTTTGCCCCCGAACGGAACAGCAGCATCCACCCTCACCATAACAGCAGGGACAAGCTCGCCAACTCCCGGAAACGGGGTAAACGTCACCGTCTCCGGGACGAGCGGCAACTTGACTCGCTCCGCGATTGTAAAGTTCACAACAAGCTCGACTCCAGACTTCACTCTGTCGGCGTATCCGAACCCTCAAACGACCCAGCCAGGCGCGACGGCAACGTACACACTCCTGGTGACAAGCATCAATGGATTCAGCGGTACAGTTAGTCTCCAGACTCCGCTTGTGCCATGTTCTACGTATTGCTGGAACGTTAACCCAACAGTTGTTAACGTCCCCGCTGGAGGAAACGCCACATCAATACTAATCATCACGACCACCACGGGTATCAAACCAGGGAATTACCAGTTCACAGTGTTCGGCTTCAGTGGCGGCCTCTCCCACCAAGTCACCGCATACTTCAATGTAGTCTCATCGACACCAGACTTCAGCATCACTGCAAATCCGGCAAGCCTACAAGTCCAAACAGGCACGACAGGCACATCAACCGTCGCAGTCACTAGTCTTCATGGATTTGCGGGCAACGTCTCCCTCCGAGTGCCACCATCACCCATGTGCCCAGCATGCACCAGCTGGGCCATCAATCCATGGACCGTGACTCTTTCGTCTAATGAAACAGCCACCTCCACTCTAACGATATACGCGGGAGGAAATCCGACCTCAGGAAGTGTAACGGTAAACGCAACCAGTGGAAATCTATCGCACACGGTAACAGTCAGCTATACAATCCTCTCAACGAGTTCTGACTTTACCATATCAGCAACTCCAAGCAGTTTAGGAATTCCAGCAGGCACATGCGCCACTTCAACAGTCACAGCAAAGAGCGTAAACAGCTTCAACGGGACGGTAACTCTGACCTCCTCGAGCTCACCGACCGGCCTCTCCCCGACACTTGGCCAATCGTCCTTGGTGGTGCCCGCTGGCGGCTCAGCAACGACCACATTGACAGTCTGCACAACCCCGTCGACGCCATCTGGGTCCTATAGCATAACAGTGACAGCGACAAGCGGCACCTTGTCACACGTGGCTACCGTTTCGGTCACGGTTACGGCTCCCAACTTTTCGATCTCTGCAAGCACCGGCAACATCACGATAGACCAGGGATCCTCGGGAACCTCGACGATTAATGTCACAAGCCTCAACGGCTTCGCGGGGACAATCTCTCTATCAGTATCAATCTCGCCCTCAGGACCAACCGGAGTCATTAACCCGTCGAATATCACTTTGCAGGGCGGCGGAACAGCTGACTCTGTTGTTACAGTTTCGACGACGGCCGCGACTCCTCAAGGGTCCTATGTCGTAACCGTGACTGCCACCAGTGGTTCGATCACTCACACAGTCACAATCGGGGTAAGACTAGTAGATCCTCCTGGCTCTGGCGGCGGAGGCGGCGGAAAAGCAATCCCAACTTAGTCCGAGAACACACCCTCTGTTTTTTGCAGAATACCATGGTAAGATACCTTAGCGTTCGGGCCCCCTTTTCCAAGCTTTCTGGAACGTTCACGCTGTATTTCCGCATCAGACCCTCGTCGAGTTGCCGAACAAACTTGTTGAACTCCATGAACTCCTGGAAAGCTTGTCGTTGTTCGGAGGAATTCGGCGCGTGTATTGCGAGTCTTCTTAACATGTTCATTTACTGCGGTTCATGACCAGCCTCCGTCAATCCCTCTTGAGTACGCTTTCCAGTAAGGATCGACGTCGGGGTAGCTGAGACTTCGCATCCCCTTCCTCGTAGTGGCCTTGCACCCTCGAAACTTCGACGTCAAGCTCCCAATAATAGATGAGGAAATCTCTCGAGAGGCCAGCTTGGAGCGGATCTCTTTTGTTCTTGTTGGTTTGGTTGCGATGATGAGACAGCCCTCACTCAGGGAAACCAGCGGGTCGATCCTGAATAATTCACAAAGGCGTTGGGTCTCCTCGCTGACATGAATCTGTTCCAAATCCACCTTTAGACCGAGCCTAGACGCTGTGGTCAGTTCGATCAGGCCCGCGATTACCCCGCCTTCCGTCGCATCATGCATTGCTGTTACACCATGCCGTCGGACTCCTACTGATGAAGCCGTTAGCGCATCTGCCACTGTACTCACTTTGTAGAGGTAGTTCCAGGCTTTTTCAAAGAGGCTGTTTCCGAGAGCCCTCCTCGCCTTCTTTGGGAAAGCCCGCGTCAAGATTGCGGTTGTCTCGATCGCCGCTCCTTTTGTTAGTATGATATCGTCTCCAGCTCGAGCCATGCCTGACGTCAGGTAACGGTCCTCGGGACCCGTGGCCATAACTACGCCTCCTCCAACTATCGTATAGTCTATGCCCGGATACCTTCCAGTGTGGCCACCGATGATGGAGAGCCCCAGATGTTTGCATGCTTTGTGGAAAGATCTCCAATATTTCGCAAAGTTCGCGTCACTTAGGGTCGGTGGGAGGTTGAAGTCGAAAAGTCCGAACTGAGGCGAAAATCCGCTCGTCGTGAGATCGGAAGCTAACAGGTGAACGGACAACCACGCTGAGGCTTCCGGGCCCAATGACGGAATGTACGATAATGGATCAGAAGTCGCGACCAGAACGCGGCCGCGACTAAGTCGAAGAATTGAATTGTCAGCACCGAAGGCAGGGCCAACGATTAGTTGCGATGATGAAGCGCCCAAGGACCGGTAGATGACGGATTCTAGGATGCCTTGTCCCGCTTTACCGAGCCTCGCAGAACCACGCATAGCACGCATAGAATCGGGCCTAATCGAAGTGCTGGACCCGAAACGCCCTCTGTGCTGCGACAATGAGGATCAGAGCCACTGGTATCCAAGCGATGTCGATGAGAGTCGCGAAGTCGAAAGAAGCGAGCCAGAAACCTTGGACTAACCCTGAGGAGCTACAGCCTGGTTGGCAGTAAAACGCTGTAAACGAGTACACCGGCCAGTCGATCAGAAAGAAGACGACGGTCTCATAGACGGTCGCTAGAACCATTCCGTAAGCGAGAATACGTCTTGCCTTGTCTCTAAATCTGTGAATGATTAGAACCTCGGGCGCTCGCGCAAGCACTATTCCGGGGACGAAGGTTAAGGCCCAAATGGAGGGAGCTTCGCCAAAGACGAAAATGTTTACAGTCTCGCCGATTGCTGAGCCAATAGCCGTCGACCAGAAGCTGACTTTACGTGAAAATAGAACAGCGATAGCAAGATAGAAGGCAGGTGCGGCGGTAATTTCTCCAAGAGGATAGGGAAGTGTGAACCCAAACAAGACATTTGATATGATCGTTCCAACAGCCACGAGTGCCGAAAAAGCGCCGATTCTAGCGATATCTAAGATCGGATTGTCCGTCTGAGGCTCTCTGCGAATGGGAGCTGATGCCGACAGAGGAAGTGAATTCTGCGCTGACCAATCTGGATATTGATTCATTGTTTCTCCGCTCTTCGAGGAAGGGAAAACAAGGCAGGAATCAGGCTTCGTATCGTCCCTCCGCCGGCATTACCCGGATCAGGTTCAAAGGGTCGATGGCAAGCGAAGCCATCCTCTCAGCCGGGTTTATCCCAGCTCCCCGTTGACAGAGGAGGCGAAGAACGGCGTATTTAAGCGCTGACTATTCAGTTTCCTTGAAGAAATAGCGCGGCCAGTGTGGCCAGCTCGTCTCTTGTGATTTCGGACTAAAATCAACCTCCAGCTCCATTCCAATCTTCAAAGATTCCAGTCTCGATGTTCTGATAATGCTAGGCAGCTTGACCCCCTCTTCCATGTCCACGATTCCGACAGCGTATGGAGTCATATGTTTGAACTGTGGTGGCGCGACATGGACTACTGTGTATGTTACGAGCTTGCCTTTCGTTCCCAGTTGAACCCACTCGACCCTAGAGGATCGACATTTTGGACAGATCGATCTGGGTGGAACCATGATGTGCTTGCAACGAATGCACCTGACCGCCATTAGTTTACGTTCGGCGCAGCGCCGGTAGAACTCTTCGATTGTGGGGGGAGGGAGTTCGCTCAATTCTCAAGCGCTCCTCAAGATGTGAACGACGCCGGTGGCGCCGGATCCGCCTAGGTTGTGGGCGAGTGCAATTTCGGCGTCGGCGACTTGTCTTCGGTCAGCTTGTCCTGTCAGTTGCAGGTACAGCTCGTGGACCTGAGCAGTTCCCGTAGCGCCTACTGGGTGTCCTTTCGATTTGAGCCCACCGCTCGTGTTTATTGGAATGGTGCCGCCAATGTTTGAGGCACCACTTTCAACGAACTTACCTCCTTGACCAGGCCTGCAGAACCCCAAGTCTTCACAGGCTATTATCTCTGCGATTGTGAAGCAGTCGTGGACTTCAGCAACGTCGATGTCCTTCGCCTTGACGTCGGCCATCTTGTAGGCCTCCTGGGCTGCTTGCTTTGCCGCGTTGATAGTGGTGAGGCTGTCACGCTCGTGAAGGCAGAATGTGTCCTGAGACTGTCCCGAACCGATTATGTGGACACAGTTGTCGCTGAGCTTCTTGGCAAGCTTCGGAGAAGTCAGAATTAGGCAACTGGCACCATCGGTTATGAGGGAACAGTCGTATAGTTTGAGAGGCCAGGCGACCATGCGGGATTTCATGACCTCGTCGAGGCTCACCTCCTTTTGCATGTGAGCCTTGGGATTCAAGGCGCCGTTCTTGTGATTCTTTACCGCCACAGCAGCCATCTGTTCCTCCGTCGTCCCGTATTCATGCATGTGGACAGTCGCCATAAGGGCGAACAGCCCGGGGAAGGTCATCCCGTTCCACTGTTCGAAGGGGTAGTCCGAGGCCGTGGCAAGAATCCCTGTGACCTCTGGTGTTGGTTGGTTAGTCATCTTCTCAACTCCTCCGACCAACACGATGTCGTACATGCCGGACTTGATCGCCATTATCCCCGCGCGGAGGGCTGATCCTGAGGAGGCGCATGCGTTTTCTATCCTCGTTGCAGGAGCAGGCAGTATTCCGGCCCAGCTTGCGTTTATCGGGGCATCGTGGGCTTGATGCTCGTAGGCTTCGCTCATTTGGCCGATGAATGCGGCCTTGATGTCCTTGCCAGGGTCCAGCTCCTCGACTCTGTGAAAGGCTTCGAGCGCTGCTTCGGCGAATAGTTCGCGCGCGTAGACACCTTCTCTGCGGCCGAACTTGGAGAGACCCGCAGAGATTATCGTGGCGAGCGGCTTGACCCTACGCGGCCTACGCAACTAGATCTGAAATTAAAGAGCGACCCTTCACTAAAATAGCCTTCCTTGAACAAAGACGAGTCCTAGCTCGGCGTCGGATGCGGTCTTCTAAAGGCGGTCAGAACAGCTTGTAGAAAGTAGATGCCACCGAGAAACTGCGCGGTCCTCCCGGTCCACGAGATCGGATCTCCCGGTGCTCTGCCGAAGAAGATCGCGAGGGTTCCTATGGAGGTCATTCCTAGGGCTAGAGAGTACCAATACAGAGTGTCTGACTTGGACGAGAAACAGAGCCGAGCAAAGAGCACAGAGGAAACCGCGAATAAGGCTGCAGATGATCCCAAAACAGCCATCCTCAGCGGAGTCTGCCCGACACCGAGAACAAAAAACAGTGGGATAATTCCGTCCAGACTTGCTATAGTCAATAGGGTCGTGAAAGATAGAACGCCGACATAGGCAGCAATCGAAAGAGGTTTCCGGACTCTAGGAGCATTCTCTATGGATGTACCAGTCGAGGTAGTGCTGCCACCTGCCAAATGAAATATTGAAGCGCACAGACCTCCGGTATTCACAATAGTAATCCCCGCATTTAGCTGGCCTGGAAGATTTGCTAGCCACGTGCCCAGAATAGATGTAGAACCCAATGCGAGAGAGGCGCTGCCCAACACAAGGAGGACAGTAAAACCAGTTTGAAGATAGCTCTTCAGGGATATGTAAGCTACGAAGAAAGATGTGATGGAGACAAAGACAGTGTACAGAATAGCGTTAAGGTACGCTGGCTCAAACCTCAACCCTGAGCCCAGTTGGCTGGGAGGGGGAAGAATGAGGTCAAAGATTGCGATGAGCCCAATGAATAAGGGCAGTGGAATTGTTCCAAGCAGGCTGGGTCTCCAGCCTGGAGGTTTATGCTCCCCAGGAGCGGGTAAGCGACCACTCCCTGTTATGTCGGGTTCAGGAATGTTTCTGTTTGTTTTTGGCAAAAGCAAAGGCCCAACTATTCGCTGCTTCATCCGTCATGGATCGCGTGGGCGAGCCCGACATGAGCCCCTCGTACTGACTAAAGGGCGTGGAAACCAAGACGCCATGAGACGTTATCTCGTACTCCCGCAGCCTCTTGTCATGATCGCTTCCCCTCATTTTCAGAATGACTAGGGCTCGTCGCAATGAAGACTCAATTTCAACGGGTTTTAGCGCGACTATGCAGTCAACCAGAAAACTGAGACCTGCATCGGCTACATTGAAGGCTGCCCCGCTTATCTGAGGGGATTCCCAGAGTAGCATGGAACTGACTCCTCGAGTCTTCAGATGCCTTACTAGCCGGTACGCTTCCGTTCTCATGGCGTCTTTGGTCACGAACATCTCTAGATGGCTGAGCGAGTCAATAACTAGCCTTCGCGACTGAACCTCCCGAATCACGTCGTCTAGCAAGCTATCGTCCCCGGACTCCAGCATGAGATTCGGGGAAGTGCAGACTAGACGGAATTTGTCTTCCTCTTCCATTCTTTGGAGGTCCCAACCGAAGTTCTTCGCATCACGGTAAATCTGGTCTGGAAGCTCTTCGAACGTTACGTAGATCCCTGGCTCTCCAAGCTTGACCCCGTTCACAAGGTATTGGAGCGCGAGAGTGGTCTTTCCGGTCCCAGCACTCCCGGAAAGCATAACCGCGTCGCCCGGCATGAAGCCGCCCCGAAGCATCTCGTCAAGTTCGACGATACCGGTCTTGACCCGAAAACCTTCCCCGGCGTCGCCTGAGAATAATTGATCGAAACCACGGGTTCTGGTTTTTTCGCCTGGTGTAGTCACCTTCTGTTCACTCACCCTGACAGTTTTGAAATGCGACTCTCGCCTGAGGGCTGTTTCCAACAATCTCCCAATTGTGTGCCAACATGACGAAAGTGCTCCCCGCAACCAGCACTCGATCTGGACGCGCGATGCTTGCAGCCCAGCGTGAAACTACGTGAGAATTAGCCGAACTAGGCTCATCTATCACGGCTGCCATTCACATCAGTGCTTCAGAGGCAGAGGGATACCCAAGCAATGAACAGGGTGTAACCTAGCTGTCGAGCATCATGTACAAGGCTTTTCGATCCTTCATTAAACAATTGGCAACTACCTCAGAAAATTCACTTCTGACAGGTCCCGTTCGAATAATGAACCGAAAAAGTCGTCAGGTTTGGTTGACAATCTCCAGCCTCGGCAATGGCTTTGCTTAGAGCTATCTCACTTAGCTCACAGCCTTCTTCACGAGCTTAATTACTTTTGACGAGTTCATTCCTTGCTGAAACATCATGTCTGGGTCTGAGTCTGAACTAACGAAACGATTGAAGGGTATACAGTGGCAGAGCCAAAATTGTCTATCCTGCATCTGGTTTGCCACCACCGATCCGCTCAACGCTGATCTGTTTGACAGGGCAATGTGCATTCATCCGAAGCTCAAGATCTACCAGCTCGTCGTCTCCGGCCGCGACTGGTGCAACCTCTACGAGGAGATAAAACAGAAACAGATCGAACACAAACAAGAACGCGCTTTGAAGGCAGAAGAAAAATCCGGATAAACAAGACCGACCTCCTCTACTTGCTCGCTATTTTCACATAGCTACTCAAAGACTAAGCTGGTCCGATCTATGATCGCGCGAGGACGCTCTTCAAAACGCATCGTGCGGGACCAGCTCAGTTCGACATTGAGGGAAATCTGCTGGATGACATCATCGACCACGAACAACTTTTCGCATCACCTTAACGCGGTTGCTTGTGCCGAGAGCACCGAGTGGACGGAAGCCCAGCTCGGTGTACATTGACTCGGTTCCACCCCAGATGAATGAACTCGAGTACGGTTTCCCTCGTGGAAGTGCTTTGGGGTATCCGTCGACCGTTCCGCCTCCTCTCGCGGCGATGAAGCCGAGCGCGCCTTCCAAGGCTGCCTTGGCAACCCCCTCCCGTCTGTGGTCGCGGTCGACGAAGAAGCAGGTAGTCCTCCAGTCGGGTGGAGCCACATCCATTTTGCCGTACCCGCTCATTCGGGCAGGAAGCTCGGGAGGAGGTCCGAACTGACACCACCCGACAACGTCCGTGCCGTCGTAGACGAGCGCGGCGTGGGACTGGTTTGCTCGAACGAGTTTCTCTTTGTATTCCCTGTGCTTCCCCGACCACTGTTTCGCCAGACTGGGCGTGAGGTGGAAGAAGGTGCACCAGCAGCCACCCCACACTCCGTTGTGTTTTTTGACCATTCGCTCAAAGTCGGGCCATGTCGCGGACCCGAGTTCCCGGACTGAGAATCGCGCCTTAGGCTGTCCGCGTTGCTTCGTGGGAGAAGTGAGCTCGCTCTTCGAGTTCGCACCTCGACTGGTCATCTTCGTCAAAGTGGAGATACGCCCAACCAGGCCGCTTTCTCAACCATCGCTAAGATCTCTCGGAAAAGCGAGCTAATCGCCACTCTGAACCGGTCGCGCCGACGTCCGCTGGACGGCTAGCTAAGCTGCGTGATCTGAATCAGATTGCCTACAGTATCGTCAAATCGGGCTATGGTCGAGCCGGGTGTTTTTGTTGGCTCCATAGTGAATGTGACGCCTAGCTTCTTTAGCCTTTGAAACTCTTTCTGAATATCGTCGACGAAGAACATGCTCGCGGGAATGCCCTGTTTGAGGATGGATTCCTGGTACGTTCTTGCGGCGGGGTTGGCGTTTGGCTCGAGCACAAGCTGGGACCCATTCGGATCCTCCGCCGAGACAACCGTTAGCCATCTATAGTTGCCCGCGCTGATATCTGTCTTCTTGATGAAGCCCAGGGTCTTCGTGTAAAAGTCAAGAGCCTTGTTCTGGTCGTTGACGAAAACGCTGGTTAGTTTGATCTTCATGATTCACAGTCGGTTGAAGAGGCGCTACTTATGAATTCTGCGCGCTAGCGCCTTCTCGTGTAATGTGGGTCAATCCTCTTCGTGTCTTATGACTCGTTTCTCGGTCCATTCGTGCCCACAGTGCTTGCACTTGTACGTGTACTGGAATTCTTCGATGTCTATCATCGTAGGCTCGCCTTCTTGGACAATAAAGACCGGGGGAGAGGCAGCATACGCTAGACCGCCCCCAACGAGGTTCGTAACGATCTTTTTCGGTCTTGAGGTCCTATCGACCTTGGCGAGTTTCTTGCTGACGAGCTTGATGTGAAATCGTCGCCCACACCCTGGACAGTGCCTATAGAATGCTTTGGACACGCCGTGAGGTATCCTCGATCTGGTTCTTTAGGATATTCTCGACTGGAATATACCCTCCATGAGGAGGAAGATGAGACAACGAACGACGTTCTATTCTATGACGCTTGAGGGATTCGTCTATCAACCAGTTAGTGCTCGCGAGCTACAGTCCTGATGCTAGCCCCATTTTGTGGGTCTGGAGTACGTGGAGCGGATAAAAAGTTCGAAACCCTAACAAAAACACCGAAAAAATACATCTTTTTATACCCGCCAGGCGGAATAGACTATTAGACATGGGAGGAGTCAGCCGTTGTTCACAAAGCTCGAAGCAGAGAACGCCCTCAGCCAAGCAAGGGCCGCGAGCGAACGACGAATAGCCCGTCCCTCACTACCACTTCTCACCAACTTCTCCAGATCCTATACCACGTACCTGGAAGCGCGAAAGCATCTTCCATCTGGAGCGTCCTCGAACATCCGCGTTCACGCTCACGACCCCTTCCCAATCCTCTTCAAGAACGGTCTAGGATCCCGAGTTCGCGACCTGGATGAGAACGAGTACGTAGACCTCCTAATCGCCTACGGCGCGCTGATCCTCGGACACGCTCACCCAGCAGTGGTGAGCGCTATTGCTGAACAGGTCCAGAATGGTTCCATGCTTGGGACCACTACTGAGCTGGAGGTAGAGGTTGCAAAGAAGGTTCAGTCGATGGTTCCCTCCGCTGAGATGGTTAGCTTCTCGAACACTGGGACAGAGGCTACTATGGAGGCGGTCCGGGTCGCTCGAGCGTTCACGGGCAGGGAGACGTTCCTCAAGTTCGAGGGCCACTATCACGGACATCACGACTATGTTCTCTTCAGTGTGGAATCGCCTGCGGTTGTCGCGGGACTGGAACAATCGCCCTCGAAGCTTCCGTTCTATCCGGGAATCCCAGAAGAGATAGCAAAGACCGTTGTCATTGCAAAGTGGAACGATACAACTGCCCTAGAGAAGGTGGTAAAGAGAAACTCAGCGGACCTTGCAGCAATTATCATGGAACCAGTTCTCGGAAGCTCCGGCGTGATTCTGCCGGACGAAGACTATCTCAAATCTGTTAGAGAAATCGCTGACAAGTACGATGTACTCCTCATCTTCGATGAAGTTCTAACCGGGTTCCGTCTCGCTCCTGGCGGCGCTCAAGAGTTCTATGGTGTAAAGCCCGATTTGTCCTGCTTTGCGAAGGCCCTAGGAGGAGGAGCACCGATCGCTGCGGTCACAGGCCGAAGGGATGTCATGGGTATGATCGGGCCCGGACGAATCGGCTACGGTGGAACATACAATGGGAACTCAATGTGCCTGGCCGCGGCTCGTGCTACCTTGCGGGAGCTTACCAGGAACGATGACGAGTCATTTCGGCACATGCACGTCATCGGAGCAAGAATGATGGAGGGTCTAAGTGAGCTCATGGAACGATATGATCACGAGGGGATCGTTCAAGGTCTCGGACCCATGTTTCAGGTATTCTTCACCAAAGAGACCAAGATCACGGGTTATCGACAGACCCTCAATGTAAACACCGAGAGATTCAGGACATTTCGCAACCTAATGTTGCAGAGAGGAGTTTACTTCCATCCTGACGGTATGGAGAGAATCATGATCTCTGCAGCCCACGACGAGCTCGATGTTGAAAGAGTTCTTGCGGCAGCGGAAGAAAGTCTCCGGGAACTTCCCAGAACTCATTAGATCTCCCCGAGCAGTACTAGGTCAAGGTCGAAAAAAATCAAGTCACCAATCAGTCTTCGTTGTGAGACTTGTCATGTGGAAACATCTTTCTCCTGCTCCAATTCTACAGATACTCTCCAATGATGACCAAGCTCTCGCGGGCTCAGGTGAATGCGCAAAATAATCTTGCGGGTTAGTCTGTCGTTTAGAGTAGCTTTCGCACGACCACATACCAGCCCGCGTCGCGGTGAAGCGTGAACCCATTCCTGAGATACATTGAAAGTGGGCCCGGAAAGTTGTCAGCAGCCGACGTCGGTTTCTTGACAGGATACGCTTCAGCATACTCTAGACCTTCCTTGGAAAACCTGCCATAGGCAGCTTTCAGCAAGTAGGACGCTACTCCCTTGCTTCGGTGCGAGGGCGCTATTACGAAGCAGACGACTGAGCCGACCCTCTCCAAACTGTCTGGACCAGAACGCATCAGCCGGTGCAGCCCAGGGTAGTTGTCGCGGTTCGCTGCATTACACCAACCAACAGGAGTTCCGTCGCGATAGGCGAGGAATCCTTGGATCCTACTCTCCTCGATCTGGTTTGATGCGGCACGACGATTCTCGGCTTTCCCCCTGTCTGAGAAGTGATACGGATAACAGTAACAGTCACTCCAATCAGGATTATCCGCGAAGGCAATGTGGTCGAAGAACAAGAAGAAGTCGTCTCTCAGAGCCGGTGTTAGTTCTTTGACTAGAAGGTCACTCATTGGACTCCCTGCGACCGAGTTCTCTCATATCTGTTTTTCTTGCGCTAGGAAGCGCAGACAATGGGTCCTAACCTGTTTCTCTGAACTTGATTGGCGTGTCGACGTGTTTTGCCAATTTTCTTTTGAGTTTTCCGGAGATCTGAACCGCTGATCTGGTTTTGTAGTCGTAGGCTACTTGTATGGTTCTACCGACTGCGTATTCTATTCGTCTGGGTCCGTGTATGGAGTAGTCGAGGCCCCATGAACGATCTCCTATCCGGCTCACCCATACCGTGACGGTTATGCAGCGTTCCTCGGTGATCGGCTTCTTGAACTCGCAACGAGCCGAAGCGAGGATGAAACCGGACCGGAACCCTTTCTTTACCTGCCCGAGGCTTCTTGCAAGCTCGACACGAGCGGTCTCCATGTATTGGAGAAACGCTGCGTGGTTGACGTGGCCCATTACGTCGATGTGCCGGAACTGGACTGGTAGTTCAATGCGGTTCTGTCAAGTCTTGGGTTGTTCGAAGACTAGACTTGCTCTCATCGACTCCGAGGATTACCGTCGTCATCGGGTTCCCCTTCACTGCTTCACCTGAGAGCCCTTGCGCCTCAAGAGACACATGGCCTCTTCTCGGCAGGGAACGGTCGAACCTCAACCGCCCCCTCACGCCCGCAGCCTGGTAGCTTAGCCCATTGCCAGGCAAGAATTTTACAGCGGCCAACCAACCAGGTATCCCAGTTCAGACCTGTCACGCGATCAGAATCACCTCCCCAGCGTAACAGGGCTCATCTGACGAACGCCCCCTAACGAATAACCGGTCACTCCTCGAACATAACGGTTAGAGACGACCGAAGAACAAGAAACAGCAACCGAAGAGTTCACAGTGCCCTGCATCGTAAGAGAAAAGAGATCGCCCATTACGTCTGATGGAGGTATGATTCATCAGCTTAGGATCTACGAGATTTTCGACCAGAACAAGCAGGCGTTTCACGACAGGTTCCGCGACCACGCCTGGCGGATCATGCGATCCTACGGGTTCAACATCCTCGGCACGTGGGAGACAAGGCTGGGAGACAGGACAGAGTTCGTCTACCTACTCGCCTGGCCGGATGAAAAGACAATGCGACACGGCTGGGAACAGTTCAAGGCCAACGAAGAATGGAAAGAGATCAAGAAAACCACCAATGCTCGACACGGCGACCTCGTCGGAGAAATCCAGGATCGAACGCTCACCCCGACAAATTATAGTCCCGCGATCCACGCGGCACGCTAGTCGAGCTACAATCCAGACAACCTGTTTGAGGTTCTGCGCATGGATGACTCATGAGTGGAGCCGCCTGCGGTCTACACTATTTATCTGCCCAGGGTTGTTAGAGCGAATTGAGGAGCTCTTATGCGAGCTGGGACACTTACAGTAACGTCCAAAGACGGTACAAAGATCGCATACTCCAAAGTGGGCCGTGGACCTGTTGTAGTACTTGTGCTCGGAGCTCTTAACTCAAGGAAGTCTGGAGACAGCTTGGCTAAGCTTCTTGCGTCTCGGTTCACTGTCATAAGCTATGATCGGCGCGGACGCGGTGAGAGCACAGACACCGTACCATATGCACCTCAACGTGAAGTTGAAGATTTGAGGGCGTTAATCGATGAGATTGGGGAACCCGTGTTTCTTTATGGTCATTCTTCCGGTGCGGCTCTCGCCCTTGAAGCCGCAATCAAACTGGGCAAACAGGTTACGAAGCTAGCCATTTACGAAGCGCCATATGCTTTGGATGCTGATGCACGCAAAGCTGCCAAAGAGTACGACAGACTCCTCAAGAAATTGCTCGCATCTGGACGTAAGGGTGATGCAGTGGCATTATTCGTGCGATTTGTAGGCGTGTCTGATAAGCAGGTTCAAGCTTTGAGACGCATGTCGATGTGGCGGGGATTAGAAGCTCTGGCTCCAACCTTAGCGTACGACAGCGACATTCTGGGAGAGGGCCATTCGTTGCCTGCTGCCCTCCTGGCAGGAATTACTACTCCTACACTTGTCATGCACGGCAGTGCCGGGGCTCCATCTATGCGCGATGCAGCTCAAGCAATCAGCGAAGCCATCCCTAAGGCGCAGTTCCGTACGCTAGCAGGCCAGAAGCACGGTGTAAGCGCTAAGGTCCTTGCTCCGGTATTAGCAGATTTCTTCGCGTAAGAAAACGCAAGGATTACCGGATTCACGACAGCTTCTTCCTACTATTCGACAAAGACCGAGCTTGTTTGATTTCTGTTCTTGGATCTAGAGAAACCAGACCTTCTTTCAAGGTTCCCCAGAAGAAAAGGGAGCTGTCAGGGGAAGATTACGGGACCTGACTTTTTTGAGCACGATACTTCACTCCGTTTGCATAGTAGAAGAGAGTTGCCGTATTCGAGATGTTAATGTTGATTCCCTCTTGGAGGAAGCACCTAGTGATCTCCTCGGATGAGTAGAAGTGTTTGATTATCTTGAACTCTCTACCATCGATTAGGGATCGTCGAGCAATCTCCCCGCTTGGATGATCCATGACCTCCCGCGTGAGGCCTTCTCTTCTCTGGTCGGCAAAGAATACTCTGCCCCCGAGTTTCAGACACCGGGCCACCTTCGAGACGAAGTCGTCCAGTTTGGAACCTGGCACGTGCGAAAGCCAGAATGAAAATGTCACGGCATCGTAGCTCATATCGGGAACCCAGTTGTAGATGTCCGCTACGACGTATCTCACCTTGGGGTTCCCCACTAGTCTCGACCTGCTCCTTTCATGCATCTCCGGAGAAGAGTCGAGAGCCGTCACTGAAGCCGCGTTTCTAAGCAACTCTTCCGTCCAGATGCCCGTGCCAGACGCGATTTCTAACACGTCACCCGAAAGCCCGCTTGAAGCGAGCGCTTCGATCAAGATCATAGCCTCATCGAACCAGAACGCTTCGGGCTCGGCGCCTTCTTCGTACCGACCGGTCCGATGAGCCCAATCAGAATATTGTGATGCTCGCTGACGATAGTATTCCTTAGTCTCCTCAACCGTCTGACCCAGTTCTTTGGAGTGGCTCTTCCTCATTGATACTCAACGTCTGATTGTCCTGCTGTTTGCTCGTAGGTCGGCCTCATATCTGAGGACGCTTCTTCCGTTCGGATCGAATCATGTAGTAAAGCAATGGGGCGAACGTAACCGCGGCGACTGCTGGTATCGCATACCAATACAGACTTATTGGCGACCGGAAGCCTCCGGATGGGCCTGATGGGTTCGATGGGTTGGATGGGGTTGAAGCTTGGTCGGTTCTAACGTTGGTGGATAATCCGGAGATGCTCTGATGTTGGGCCGCGTCTATCGCGATGACCTTGAAAGAGTATGTTGAGTTCTGATTCAGGCCGGTTGCGGTGTAGCTGTTGGTCGAACCTGACAGGGAAGCGAGAAGGGTTCCATTCTCGTAGACGCTATATGCCACTACCGTTGTGTCATCAGACGCCGCGGGCCAGGTCAGCGTCACGAAATTGGATCCTTTCGCAAGAGTCGTTAGGGTACTACCAGCACTCCAGATAGGTGGCGCCGAGTCAGCAGGCATCATGAGAGGTAGCATATCGCTAGCACCACCGGCCAGTATGAACGGTGTATCCCCGATGCCGTCGGGGGAGGGGCAAATGTTCTGGGCCGGTCCGCCACAATTGTCTACTCCGGTGTAGGATATCCAGTAGTTTCCACCTGTAGGGTAGGAAGCGTTCCAATAGTTCACATAGTTTCCACCTGCATTATCATAGGCAAGGGTCCCAGCCCCGACGAACGCGTTCCCGTAGACTCGATACCCCGACGCGCCGTGACCGCTATCAAAGACGATTCCTCCTTCCTGAGTGGTCCGGAAGACGTTCCGGGTTATGCTAGAGCAGCAAGAGTTCTGGTCGGAGTATATTCCGATGAAGCCGCCGGAAAAGTCGTTTCCCACAACCGTGCTCCCACCAGACTCGAAGTCAAACTCGATCGCCATCGAGTTGTCAATGAACAAATTGTCTGAGATCGTGGCTCTAGCCATGTAGACGTGGACCCCAATGGCGGAATACAGGTTCGCACCCTGCATTGAATTCGTAATCGTGTTATTCTCGACTAGAGCACTTGCATAGGCGACATATACTGCGGTAGCGTCCATTGAGAGCTTGTTGTTCTTGATAATTCCTGGCGGGCAGCCGTAGAGGCAGGATCCATCGGTAATTCCCCATTGGTCGTTATCTGCGACGTTGTTCACCACGGTGATGTTGTAGGAGTCGCTGAAGGCTATTCCATCGGTCTCACCTGACGCCAGGTTCCTCGTGATCGTAGCATTCACAGAGACCAATGCGACCTCTATTCCCGCGGCGTTGTTGGATGAAGCATTGTTGCCATCGATTATTGTGTTGTTGGAGTAAACGGCTTGCACACCCTCCGAGTTGCCGTGTATTGTTGAGTTTGCCAGTGTGGCGTGATGGGTATGGTCAAGCCTCACTCCTATGTACGCGGAGGTCGCTGAGTGAATACTGACGCTCCTGATCACGAAAGCCGCGTTTGTGTTTCTCACATCTATTCCGTTGGCCGAGGAGGAATCGATATCCCACCCTGAGATAACATACGGGTCTTGAAAGGAGCCGGACCCCTGAACAACTCCATTTGATAGGACGAATCCATTGTCGCCGTTGATGAGAATCGGCTGATGAGGTTGACGCGTTGATGCATTCGTCAGGACTAGATTAACCGACAATGTAGGGACAAGAAGGCAGAGCACCGTAAATGCTGGAAGCAGACTGGCTCCCTTCATAGCCACAAACATCATAGCATCGCCGCTTCAGGCTCAAATTCTTTTGGTATCCTATGGAATCAGCCATGTCTGCTTCGTCCATTGCTCTGCCGAGCACTTCCCGCTTGAGAATATGAGCCAAAATTGATTCGACGGAAAAAACGCAGCTCACGTTTTGAACGTCGAAGGGGGATCTAGCACTTCGACGTGCAGGTTCTCGACCTTGGCCCATGCTTTCTCATAGCCCCTATTGCCTGAGGGTGCCTGGGTTATGCGGAGGAATGCTGCAAGGTTCTTTCCTCGAAAGATCTGTCTGGAGATTTGGTTTAGAATGGTACCGCGTTTGGCTCGAACGAACCGGAAGCCAGTCAGATAGAATCGTGTTCCTCCCTGTTTGATCCCCGCATAGGCGAGGGGAGATCCGACAATGAAAAAGACTGCGCCGACAAGTGTCACACCAAAGCTGCTGCCGAACAGGCCGGCTAGTACTAGGAGTACTCCGAAGAGGCTGACGATAAGACCACCTCCCCATCCGCGGTTCCCGTACTGGGTCTCTCCGACCCAGACCATCTCCTCATGAGGCTGCAACCATGACGGCGGAGCAGAAGGGTGACCATAACGAGCAACTCTACTTTACGTTCAATCTACTTCACAATCACATTCCATAGCCCAGTCCAGATACTTTCCTCTAGGCTTTTTGCACGAAGGAATAACGCCTCTATTCGGGTCGCTGTTTCGAGTCGTTTTCTCATTACCCAGATACGTGTCAGGAGGCAGATCTCCTTAGTGATGACTGCCCAGTTCATCGGCGACTTCTGGATGCAGCGCCTGAAGTGAATAGTAGAGGGCATTGCAGGCCGCCCTTGAAGCTCACGGAGGACAATCTGCTTCTTCCCCTCCCACAATTCGTATTCGTGAATTGGGGTTACGGTGCTCTTCCCCGTTCCGACATCACCGATGATCACGAAATGGTTAGAGAAATCTATGGAATCACGGATCGAGAAGATCGGGAGCCTTGGTTCAGGCGGTTTGGCAATACTTTTCTGTACTTGGTCCTCCACTCTCTGGGAGAACTGGAAGACGGTGATCATAATCAACGCCGAGTTCTTTGCCTGCCAAAAGTAAACTTGAGCCCTCCAGAATGTCATTTCCCAAAGGGCAGAAATAAACCAGCGCCGATGAGAAATTTGTCAGCGATTACACGGCGAGTCTGCATCGGCTGAGAAACACCAGCGGAATGGGCGAGGGCCATGTCCCGCCCAACAAGGTCTTCTTGGCGGATACGCCGATGACTAAACCGTAACAATCATAACTTATCCCGCGATCAAACGCGCTCGAGAGGAGAAGTGTAGAATGTGGTCTAGAGCTTCCTTGACTCGAATGCCAGTCTTCCTCCTAATCGGGATCATCTTATCGAGCACCCCACTTGCCTCTAACACCTTTCCTTGGTTCCAATCCTCGGCCGCAGCGACCCCGATAAATCCTCCCAACTTGAACACTGCCGGGATCAACGCTTCGATGAGACAAGTGCTTGCATGGTCCGAGTCTCGAGTTCTTCCTAATGGCACCGCGACGCTTCAAGGGACCTCGAACAATCTCTTGGCAACCTCCCTAGTCGGAAGAACTATGACCTACCTACAACTAGAAATCGGCAACTCAACGACCAGGACAATTATCCAGAACATGACCAAGGCAGAGCACATTCTGCTTCAGAATCCGTCCTTTATCGGCTACGGAATATGGTCTCCTGCAAATCTCAATACACAGTTCCAAGTACACCTCGACGCACAGAAATTCCTGTCAAGAACCTACGGGCTAACGCTCGACCCGACCGCAAGGTCAGATATGATCAACGTCACCCAGAACATGCATCTCAACCTGCCATCCAGAAGCGACTATTTCGACACGGTCGCCTGGACGCTCTCGAATGCTGTCTGGTTCGCATACCATAGCGAATCTACGCTACCCCCAGCCTCAGACTACACAACAGCAGTCCAAGACCTGAACACCAACTACAACCAGACAGGGGCCACATCAGCAGCCGCAGATCCGCTCATCGACTTTGCGAAGCTTCTCCGCTTTCTAAAGCCAATCACTTACACTGACAGCTACTTCAGGCTCCAAGGCAATTCTCTCAGCCAATCCTATCAGACACTAGAGACAGGTCTTGCGAACCAGCTTGTCAGGAGACAACAATCAGACGGTAACACCGTCACGGTCAACCCCTTCGAATCCTACCTTTTAGAGGATTTCGCGAGAGATCTAGACTCAAGCGTCTACCTCCACGACAATCTGACCTACGCATACTCTGCGTACCGGGCCGAGTCTTACCTCACTAGCCTGTATCTCCAGTCTAACGGGAACTTTTCCCTTCCGAACAATGGAGAAGGACTGTACCCGACGGGCGCCTATCACATGGTCTCGATCGCAAACGATCTAAGATCATGCTCCAGTAATGCTTGGTACAATCTTCTGATTTCCTCATCAAAACTACTCAACTACACGCTAACAACACAGTATCCCGATGGGACTTTCAGATTCTTCCTCAACATAACCAACCCCGACAACGCAATAACAACAGTCAATACAGTAAGCGGTATGGTCGACTCGTACCTAGTAATTCATAACACGAACGTACTCTCCCCCGAGACCCCGGTCAACTTTGCCGCCTGCCAAACCATATCCTCTCCCTCCCTGTTGCAGAATCTCTCCTGGGTCTACATCGCCATCCCCCTTGTCCTAATCCTCGTGGTCGCCATCGCATACGAGAGAAAACACAGGGCCAGGTATCATGGACTGGTGGAAAAGTGAATTGCGGAAACCCTCGCTCCGCAGACTGGGCGAGACCGCGTTTCTCATCGCGTTTCTTCTAATCTGGCTACCTCGCGCGATCCCAATCCAATCAATAATCGCATTTCTCTGGCCCGTCTACCACTGGTATGGAGTAGACTACTACATTCCACTGGTCAAGGTTCCTGGCGTACTCATTGGCTCCATTCTAGCCTGCTTCGTCTCGGGTTTCGTAAGGGAATATGTGGCAGACTCCAGGGCTATCGCCAAGATCCCAACGAGAATACACGTGACCGGAATAAGAGGAAAGACAACTACCACGAGACTCATCGGAGCCGCCCTGAGATACCACGGCTGGCGGGTAGTAACCAAGACCACGGGAAAGGAGGCGAGACTAATCGATCCCGAAGGAACAGAGCGTGGAATCCGTGGTCATCAAGAACAGCCTAACCTCAGAGAACAGCCAAGAATAATCAAGAGTGTAGCCGACGCCGCCAGCGTAGATGCGATAGTATTCGAATGCATGGCTATCCGGCCAAAGAACATAATCGCTGAAAGCAAGTTCGTTAGATCAACAATCTCAATAATCACAAACGTCCGTGCCGATCACCTGGACGTCATGGGACCATCATTGGAAGATGTTGCGTGGAACCTTTCCGGAATAGTCCCAAGCAACGGGGTCGTTGTGACCGCTGAAAAGAAGTACATACCGATCATCAGAAAGAGAGCAGAAGAGAAGAACGCGGAAGTCATAGAGGTAGACCCTGACACAGTCCCGGACGAGACTCTCTCCAAATTCCCCTATCTGATCTTCAAGGAAAACATCGCCGTAGCGCTCAAAGTCTGCGAGCTACTCAAAGTCCCACCGGATGAAGCACTGAAGGGAATGTTCGACGCCAAACCCGACCCGGGTCTAACACGGATACTCAACGGTGTGATCGCCAATCACGACGTGAGGCTCATCGCAGCCTTCGGGGTCAACGACGTCGACTCGACGGGACTCGTATTCCAAGAACTCAGCCGCCGAGGAGTCATGGAAGAACAGAGAATGCTTGTCGGAATGTTCCACGCGAGAGAGGACAGGGTTACGAGAACTCTAGAATTTGCCCGAGTCATGGCGCGAATGCCGTTTGAGAAAATTCTCGTTGTGGGAGAAATGACGAACCTGTTTGTGAGCCAGGCAACCCGAGAAGGCTACGCGAAGGAGAAGATTGTGAATTTAGGGACTGTCCACCCTCCAGCAATCATGGATTTCCTCTCGAAGATGTCTCTCGAATCAGCTCAAGGCCTAACCCTGTTCGGCTGTGGGAATATGATCGGAATTGAGGGTTTCATCGACGCGTTCGAGAAACTGTCTGAGACGCAAGACTCATACCTCATGGAGTCTCGGAATTAGATGGTAGTCTACGGAGTTACCCTCGACACTGCCGAGGTCGCTATTGCGTTAGGAATCGGCGTCAGCATGCTGTTCTATGAAAAACAGAACCTTGTCCCTGGAGGAGTCATCGTTCCGGGCTACGTGGCTCTAACCCTCGACAGACCCTACCTGCTGCTCTCGACATTTGCGGTCGCAATCATCACTTTGTTCGCGCTCAGAACAGTTGCAGGATATATTATCCTCTTTGGAAGAAGAAAATTCTCGTTCATGATGCTGATGAGTTTCGTAATCGCCTGGGGAATACAGTCCCTCGTAGCACTCGTACTCACCTACGGCCAAGTAGCAAGCGTCGGGCCGACCGGAATCTTCCAGGTCATCGGATTCATCATACCCGGGCTAGTCGCGAACAGCATGGAGAGACAGGGAATCACCAAAACGATCTATGCTCTGACAATCGTCTCCGCTATCACGTACGTAATACTCTATGCCATCACCGGAAAGTGATAATGCCCCGTGTCCGCTCGAGCGAAAAAGAGCCCCATAAGAATTATACCGATAATTCCCGTATTAATTCTGCTCCTAATAGTTTCGACTTTTTCCTTGCCAGTTCATCATTCCCCGCTCAATACTCCTCAACTCCCTCCGACAGGGATCACGTGGGTTACAGAGCCACTGCAGCAGGTCTACAATCTGATACAGAGCAGGTTCATCGGACTCATACCTGGGAATTACACTGAGCCCTCCTCTTCAGACTATTCGACGATGAGCACAATTTTCGGACTTACTAGCACAGGGGTGTCCCAAAACGACGCGGGCTCGATCCTTAGCGCGTCCAACTTAGCAACACAGCTGAATTACCAGCTGATCCCGGTGAACGATTCGGCAACTGGCAACAAGTACTACGTCTTAATGGAAAACACAACCGTAAACCGAGGATGGGGATCATACCTGTTCGCTGCAGAAAGAAGTCCGTCGACAACCCAAGTCATTATAGAAGCCCCGCATCCAGTTACTGATTTCAACAGCCAACAGATAGCTTACACAATCTTCACCGGCGCCTATCCTGACGTTAGCGCGCTCCTAGTATCAGGAGTAGAGAGAACGTTCGGTCCAAACGGTCAGACTGACATGGCTCACAGAACACAAAGCATCTTCGAAACCGCCCATGAAACCTTCATCAAATTTGGTTCAGTGGTAATACAGATCCACGGCTTTGACGCGGCCCGCCATGCCACAGAACCCCTGGTGGTCCTCAGCGATGGAGACGGGGGTATCAACGGGGCCTTACAAGCGATCGCATCCAACCTCGAAGCTGCTAACCTCTCCGTAGGAATCTTTGACGGTTTCACCCATGAAAAACTAGGTGCCCAAAAGAACATCCAAGGCCGCTATGCAAGAGCATTCGGGGCAGGCTTCGTACACTCCGAAATCTCATCTATCGTAGTCTACAACGACACCCTGATCACGCAATACGAGAACTCTCTCACGAAATCAATTTTGAACAATTTTGGTTTTCCAGCTTATCAGATCGATATCAAGATTCCAATCATAGCACTCGGAATCATGAGCTTCTTCTTCGTTGCGGGCTACAGACTTTCAAAAACCAACCCTGACTAGCCAAACGGATCTATTACCGGAACCAGAAAGGGAGGACCGAGTTCGTTTGATTTCTGGTGTTACTGGTCAGGTTACAATCTGTTTAACATTTTTCAACCATGGCTCTCTTGCCAGCGAAGGCCCAGCTGAACCATGCTGAGAGACGATCCCGTTGATGCAATCTGGTAATCTTGGAGTTCATCCATTGGAGGATGTGATGGTGAGTCAGCAAGAGTCTGAACAGGCAATCACGGTTCAACACCTCGTAAAAAAATACGGGGATTTCGTCGCCGTCAATGATGTATCCTTCTCGATAAAGCATGGCGAGATCTTTGGAATTATAGGACCCAATGGTGCTGGCAAGACCACCGTAGTGGAATGTATCTCGGGGCTCCGGACGCCGGATTCGGGCTCGATCAGCATCCAGGGGCTCTCTCCCCTTAAGGACAGGAACAAGATAAGAGAATTTCTCGGCGTTCAGCTGCAGGAGAGCTCGATGCCTCCTCGCCTCAAGGTAGGCGAAGCAGTGAAGCTGTTCGCTTCTTTCTATCCAAACCCCATGGACCCGGATGGCCTCCTTGAGACCCTGGGGATCGAGAAGGTCAAGAATTCGACGTATAGGAGACTGTCTGGTGGTCAGAAGCAGAGGCTGTCGATAGCGCTGGCGTTGGTGGGGAATCCGAAGATTGCCATACTCGATGAGCTAACCACTGGGCTCGACCCGGAGGCTAGGCGTGAGACGTGGGCTCTCATCGAGAGTGCCAGAGACCGCGGCGTGACAGTGATACTCGTGACACACTTCATGGACGAAGCGGAGAGATTGTGCGACCGCCTCGCCCTCGTCAACCACGGTAGGCTTGTAGTGCTGGACGCGCCCGAGGCTATCGCCGCACACGCAGGAGGAAGCAGAGTGCGTTTCGTTCCGTCGAAGCCGGTCGAAGACAAGACCTTGTATGCAATACCTGGCGTGAAAGAGATCGAGAGGAAAGTAGCCTACGTTACGGTCATCGGTACCGGCGACCTAGCCGCGTCAGTCATCGACTCCCTTGCGAGGATCGGAGTGCACGTCTCTGATATAGAGGCGAGAGGTGGAAATCTTGACGACGCGTTCGTGAAGTTGACCAGGGACGACACATCTAGGGTCCAGGAAAGACTCCAATCATGACTTCGAACAAAGACGATTCGAAGCACGGCCGATTTCAAGGTCACTTTGCGGAACTCCTCAAGGTCGAGGGAAAGCTCGCCCTCCGAGAACCAACAGGATTGGCGATGGGAATCGGTTTTCCAATCATTTTGCTCGTGGTATTCGGCCTCATTGGAAAAGCAGTGCCAGGGAACGTCGCCGGTACAGGCCTTACAGTCTTGGACATATACGTTCCAATAATCATGGTTATTGGATTTATTTCCCTCGGAATCAGTTCCTTGCCTGTCACCCTAGTGAGGTATCGGGAGATGGGGTGGCTACGAAGAGTCTCAACGACTCCAACACCTCCCTCAAGACTACTCGCAGCTCAATTGACTCTCAACCTTGTGCTTGCCTTAGTGACAATCTTGATTGTCATCTTTGGAAGCGAACTAGTGTTTGGGGCGGCACTTGAAGTAAGTATTCCGTATTTTGTTCTGTCAATCGTTCTCTCGATTGCAGTGATATTTTCTCTTGGTTTGGTTGTAGCGGCCCTGGCTCCATCACAGACGGTCGCAAGCGGCCTGTCTGGGGGGCTGTTCTTTCTCTTGCTCCTCCTTTCAGGCCTGTGGATTCAGCCTGCCATAGTGGGTGAGCCGTTGGCGACGATCATGTACTATTCTCCGTCTGGCGCGCCCGTTAGGGCTTTACTCTATTCGGTCTTTAATGCCGCCCCGCCGCTTACCGCTATAGTTACGATGCTCGTTTACGCACCTATCTTCACATTTATAGCGATCCGTTACTTCCGCTGGGAATGATGAATTCGGTACCTATGATACGTAGAAGCTAGCTATCGTTGGATTCCTGAATTCATCAGAGCATCTTCTAACTATTCGACAAAGGCCTGGTTTGTCCGATTTCTGTCCTTGGGGGATTCGCTAGTGCGCACGAAGTGCGGTGAAAACATGCGGCAGCCTCTCGGTGGACGTACGGCCTCGTCATCCTCGGAGCGCCATAATATTGTAGAATCATGCAGCTCTGGGATGATGCAGGTTGCTGTCGATTGCTATATTGTTAAATAGAAAAGAACCAACGCCTTCATGCGTCTTCGTCATGTCATTACCCAGAATACTTCTCGCTCTGAGTGTGTTAGGATTGATCGTCTCGCTGAACGTTTCGTTTGGAGGCCTGTTTGCTCAGGCAGCTAATTCCGGCCGCTCAACCCTTGTAGGAAGCGCGCCCACGTGGGCGAACAGTAAGAACTACTTGAGTGCTGCTGACCCTACTACTGATGTTGGTTTCCGCGTCTACCTTGGGTGGGATAACCCGTCAGCGGTTGAGGCTCTTGCTCAAGCCGTTTCCAACCCCAAAGACCCGTCGTATGGTCAGTATCTGACACCCCAACAGTTCCGCCAGCAATTCGCTCCGTCCCAATCACAGGTCGGCGCGGTTCAGTCTTGGCTCAAGAGTCAAGGCTTCTCTGTTCAGTACACGCCGATGAACAATCACTATGTCTCCGCGGAGGGCACCGTCGCACAGGCACAGGCCGCGTTCGGGGCCAGTTTCGGTATCTACAGCGTTGGTGGCCTAGGCCTCAGATCTCCATCTGCTGATGTTTCTATTCCCAACTCGTTAGCAAACATCGTTACTGGTGTGATAGGCCTCGACGACAGTGTTCAGTTTGTTCACATGGACAACACCGTCGGAGACGCGCCTCCACCACCCGCCTTCGTGAGCGCTCACCCGTGCTCTTCCTATTGGGGACAACTTCAGGCTACGGGTTTCACGAATCCATATGGACCCGGAACTCTTCCCTACGCTCCGTGCGGATACACCCCACAACAGATCAAGGGTGCATACGGTATCTCCGGACATGATGGTTCAGGTCAGACAGTAGCGATCATCGACGCCTACGCAGCACCTACAATCGTCCAAGATACTAATCAATGGTCGACGAATCGCGGGCTTCCAACCCTAACTGCGAACCAGCTCGTCCAAGTTGTTGCACCTGGAACCTACAACCACCCCGAGAAAGGGCTCGTGCAAGATCCGCAGGGCTGGTACGGCGAGGAGACGCTAGATGTGGAGGCTGTTCACGGGATGGCTCCCGCTGCGACGATCGTTTTCGTGGGAGCGCCTAATAATTTCCAGGACCTTGACGCCGCACTGAACCACGTTGTTGACCGACATCTTGCATCGATCGTCACTAACTCGTACGGTTTCAACACCGAGATTCTCCCCGCGGGCTACATCAAGCCGCAAGAGGACACGATTCTGCAAGGAGTGATCGAGGGCATTGGAATCTACTTCTCCTCGGGCGATAACAGCGACGAGTCACTCGTACAGGGCTATACCACAACTGACTGGCCTGCCTCTAGCCCCTTCGTGACGGCCGTCGGAGGAACCAGCCTCGCAGTCGGCCCTTCCAACAGTTATCTCTTTGAGACAGCGTGGGGAACAACTACTTCTTCGTGGACTGGCACAACGTGGTCTCCCACTCCACCCGGCTCATGGTTGTACGGTTCAGGAGGCGGCGTCAGCCGGATCTTCGCGGAACCATCCTACCAAGTAGGCGTAGTGCCCAACTCTGTCTTCCAAGCACAGGGAAGGACCGGTCGAGCCGTGCCGGACATATCCGCAGTCGGCGATCCCAACACGGGATATTTGATCGGCGAAACACAGACCTTCCCGAATGGCACCGTGGCGTACTCTGAATACCGCATCGGGGGAACAAGCTTGTCATCTCCGCTGGTCGCCGGAATCATGGCGCTTGCAGATCAGGCTGCTGGCCGCACCCATGGGTTTGCTAACCCACTCTTCTACAGCCTCGCGGGCTCAGCCGCCTTCACTGACATTGTCAGTCCGGCCTCGATTGTTGCAGTGGTACGGGCAAACTACGTCAACAGTATTGACGCTAGCGCGGGAGTAGTCTATCGTCTGCGAACGATGAACCAAACCTTAAGCCTCGTCTCTGCGCCCGGGTACGATGACGTGACGGGTCTAGGAACGCCAACCAGCTCGTTCCTGAGCGCACTCAAGTAGTGCCCACTCTTCATTTCTATCCGCAAACTCAACCCAACCGCGCGGATCGGTTCAATTCCTCTCGGCTGAACCGACAGGCAGCGCGAGAAGTGGAATTATTGAATATTGTAGTATACTTTTTTCTGTAAATTTGTGTCTTTTCGCATTTTGGTTTTCCACAAAAGCAACAGATAAGAACTCATCGATCTTTGAATCCGACCTTAATGGAGCAATCGATCGCAGCCGCAACAGCAAGATTCCAACATCGAGATCTCTCAATCCTAGTTGGAATACTTTCAGGAACGCTGCTTGTTGTCTTTGCATCTGAAGACCCATTGTCAAATTTTCAGCCTATTGATCTGGTCATCTTCTTCGCAGTGCCCGCTCTTGCAGGCGCAATTGCCGGATTCACATCCGCCGGCCGGTCGATGGAGAATGGTGCGGTCGTTGGTGTCGTCATAGGACTCGTGTACGCGATACTGAACGGGCTTCGACTAGGCGGCTCGGCAGCGGGAGAACAAGTTCTCTTCCTCATGCTTACGGTTCCGATTTGGGGATTTCTAGGAGGCTATGGCTCGGTTCTGGCGCATCGGACGCTGGAGGGGAGCGCGATGGAGAATCCTGTTCTGCCCTGGCCGGACGACACTCCACGAACCGGACCCGTGCAAGGGCCGAAGATCTGCGACAACTGCAAGACAGCTAATCCTGCCGACGCTTTATTCTGTAAGAACTGCGGAACGAAACTTGGCTTAGTCTCCTCTCGCGCCTGACAAGCAACGGTAGGAGTCGAATTGTTTCGCCCATCGGAGGCTGAAACAACTCTAAGAATTTTTTCGACTGCTACGAACCTGGTTGAGAAGTCCGTCGGTGTCATACGGCGATATATCGGAATCAGATATTATCGAATCTCGAGAATATTCCCTGGCTGAACATTCCATATAACTCGTGATGCCCAGCTCCCTGCCTGTTGATTATCACTGTCACGACCACTTATTTCACCACGAATAGTCCTCAAAATCACACTCATCCTAGCCACGATGCTTCTGGGCCCAGCCGCATTCCTAGGACCCACCGCTAGAGCAGCAACACCCCCATCGGCCACGATCACAGACACTCAGCCAAGCACTTCATGGCAAGGACAGTTCTACACTCTCGCCTTCACCGCCGACCCAGCTCAGTGCCCGGGATCCGTTGACACCCTGAATCTTGTCTGCGACCACTTCTACCTCAACATCAACCTACCAAGCACCTTCTGGCAGACCCACACAGGCTCGGTTGCAATCACAATCCAATGGGCCAGCAGCGACAACGACTTCGACCTCTACATCTACCGACAGAGCGACGGACAACAAGTAGGCTCCTCAGCCTCAGGAGGAACTACAAGCGAAAAAGTCGCCCTCCAGAGCCCCATGCCAGGCGTCTACGAAGTACGAACAGTACCCTTCCTAGTCGTCACGTCCGGCTACACCGGCTCAGCCCTCCTCGCCTTCACGACCGGCGGTCCGACACCCAACCCTGTCTTTCCAACCGGCGGGATATCTTTCGGAGTGCACACGATCGTCGACCCACAACGCACCGAAGGCGAACCACTAGTCCACATTGACAAATTTGGAAACATCTGGGAGACCGGGCCCTGGGGCTTCTCCACCGCTCAAGGCTTCGTCGCAAGGTCCACTGACAACGGCGACAGCTTCCACATTGTGTCGCCCAATGGCCTTAGGCCCAACCCGGCACCGGCCGGGGGCGGCGACAGTGACATTATTACTGATGACCAGGGCACGGCCTACTTCGCCGATCTAGAAGGCCTAGCCCACATAGGGGTCGCAGTCTCTAACGACCAAGGCAACAGCTGGAGGGAAAACTTTGTTGCCGCCATGTCCCCGGTAGACGACCGCCAGTGGCTGGCTATTGACAATGGCCCAAGCACGGGCGTCTCCGACAACACGGTCTTTCTCACCTACCGCCAAATACCAGGAGGTAGCCAGGTGCTCTCGTCGCCCGGCTCGACAGGGCCAACCGACGCTGTTGGAGGATTCGTTTACACTAACGCCGCCACAACCGTGTTCGTCGGCGCGGGTGCGCCCTGCGGCCGGCTCATCTTCGACCCTGTACTCCGCAACCTCTATCTGCCGTGCGTACAAGCAAACCACGTCCACGTCTCCAAAGCTCATGTGAACCCTGGGCAGAGGAACATGCTCGCTTTCAGTTCTACTGACACCCCCGCCAGCCCCGGAGGCTCAATCGGAAACCTCTTCGCATCCCTAACCACGGACCGGGACGGCAACGTGTACGTCGCCTGGGTCGACACGACAAACAACAACGTCTACCTCACCGTATCCACTAACGCGGGCACAAGCTGGTCATCACCACTACAAGTTAACGGCGACCCAGCCAACACAAACATAATGCCCTGGGCCGTTGCCGGCGCAGCAGGAACAGTCGATATAGTGTTCTATGGCACAGACACGCGCGGCGATCCCAACAATTTCCCCTCTTGGCTCAACAACCGTGTTGCAGCCACCAGCGTCAAATGGTTCGTCTATTTCACCCAAGTCCAAGCAGCAACTACCCTCACACCTACAATCTACCAGGTCAAGGCTAGTGAGCATCCCACAGACTACGGTCAGATCTGCACTGGAGGGCTAGGCTGCACAACCTCAGGCGGCGACCGGACCCTCGCAGACTTCTTCAGCGTTGCCCTCGACGCCAACGGCGCAGCCAGAATCGTCCTCAATGATCTAACAAACCAGCATCATGGAGCAGCACTCTTCGAGCTGAGACAAGTCGCAGGACCCAGCGCTATCGGCACAACACTCACTCCACCATTCCCCAACACAGCCACGGGAGTGGCAGACCCAACGGGCGACGCCCAGGTACCGCACTACTTCCCAGGAGGCGCGGGTGCGAACCAGCTAGCGTTAGACCTAACTTCCCTGCAAATCTCCCAGCCGGACAGCTCACACATCAGAGCAACACTCAAACTCCAGAGCCTCGCTAGCCTGCTCCCACCACCAGGTTCGACCGGTCTACTATGGCTCGTAAGATGGCAGTTCCTCTCCACAGGCGACGCAGGTGAAGAGAGCTACAGAATCTTCTATCTGGGAGCAAACAGCACGGCCGGCCAGAACCCCGTCTTCTTCGCAGGCACGGGAACCTCTGCTGCCCCCGGCAGTGGAATACCTCCAGGCAACGGCTGCGTCACCACTACGCCACAGAACTGCAAGATCATCAAATACCCCTCGGAGATCCCAGAGACAGGAACGATTAACACTTCTAGGGGCACGATAACGATAACCGCCCCGCTAAGCGACCTCGGAAGCCCGATTACCGGCGACACACTGTACAGTGTCACAGCACTCACCTTCGCGGTCACCAACACCAATCCCGTCTTGACAGATGGAGACGCGACACGGGCATTCGACTACGTCCTCGGCAACACTGCGCTGCCTAGCAACTGCCCGCTCGGAAAGACGTGCAATGTCACGGGAGGAGGCTACATCTTCGTCGACGCGCAACAAGACAAGGGAAGCTTCAGCATAGAAGTGAAAGTCGACACCACGGGTCGAATACATGGAAAAGTAGCCTACCAAGACCCCGCTGGAGGCGTAGACTTCACAACCAGCCTCATAACCTCAGCCACCTTCAACGGCAAAACAGTCACCTTCAAAGGAACAGGAACCAACAACAACATTGCGACCAGCTTCACAATCACAGTCCAAGACAGAGCAGAACCAGGCGCTGGAAAAGACACCTTCGCCATAACCCTCGGAACCGGCTACTCAAAAGCCGGCACCCTACAAGCCGGCAACATCCAAATCCACTAGAACTCTCCCCCATTTTTTCTAGGAACCTTCCATAGGCAACAACTCTTCGCCCTAGAGTACTAGGCCGGCGACGTTAGGGCCTCTCGCGCCTAACCATTATCGTTGAAGGCCCAAGCGATCTCCAAATCGTGCTCAATGCCATCGCGCAAGGACAGATAAGACCTCCACAGAAACCAGAGAAAGCTCCCCGGGATTGCGAAAGATGACCAATCTGGTTGTTTGATACAGAAGTTCGAGGCCGGTGAGGGCTTCAGGGCGAGACTTGCCCGAGCATGAGTGCTCATGGTGGGATTGGGAGGGTCCGGAAGAGGGAGTTGACGTAGAATGCTACGAAGAGGAAGATTCCGAGGGATAGGGCTAGTAGTACGGTGAGGTAGGCTAAGTCATGGTTTCGTTTTTTCTTCTTCTCAAAGGACCTGATGGGCGTGGCCATTGCTGACTCAATTCAGGATAGTAGATTGTGGCTTGCCTCGTAAAGGGGATGGCGTAACCGAAGCCCCGGCCCGGGGGCGGCCTGCCTGACAGGCGGCTCTAGTTGATAGTCGCTGGGCAGGGTTCCCTGTAGCCGGACTTTGGAATCTTCCCTGATCATGCAAGCGTCTGTAAGCATCAGCGTCGCAGGTGAACCTCAGTGAGAGCTTTCCAGATTGGAGATCAGGGCTGATAACAGGCGATTTCACAGCCAAACCATTTCCAGGCCACGAAGGGCGAGGGATGGGAAAAAGACCACCCTGGGTGGGTCACTAGAAAAAGAATGCTTAGACAAAAGTTAGCAAAGAAGAAAAGTTACGAGAAAAATAGTTATCGAAATAGAATTTTCAAGCCGCTAAGTTTGTGGCGAGGCGGGAGAAATGTGAGTCGCGCGAAAGGTGGATAGTGCGGCGTATCCAACAGCTAAGCAGAACATCACTACGGCCGTAAGTGCAATCCAACCGTAGATCGCGTCTACGTCGGGAGAAACGAATGTGAGATGCCATCCGATCCCAAGCGCATAGTATGTAATCGAGTCGTAATCTGGTCCCCCACATCCAGGGTTCCCGCAAACGAGCACGGGAACCACTGGAACCAAAAAAGCGAACGCTACCATACCAAGTATTAGAGAACAGACCAGAACTTGGAGCTGGGACAAGGCTGGAAAAGAACAAGGAGAGCCGCGGCTTAGCTGTTTCCCGAGACAGGAGAAGGTTGTGCCGAAGTATGTGGGGTGCCTGTCGAGACACCTTTACGGAAGAAGGTTAGAGGGCATCTCAGATCAAGGAAAGTATTGCTCAAATCGTGGGCACTGGCTGACATGGATTTCCAAGAAAGCAGCGAAACGAAGGATAAGCAGGTAAAGCGAGTGGACCAAGGCGACCCAAGCCGCATGGTATTTTGGTCCCGCGTGGAGAGTCCTATGGACGACGCAGGATATCTGCGATCTAAGCAGATTAAAGAGAGCTTTGGTCATCAGATTTCTCCACCTCGCCTCAAGACTGAATTCAGACAGTCGGGAACCATACGCAATAACTCCTTCAAATCAGAGTGGACTACCTTTGACCGATTTCTCTGACCCGTCGTTCTCATTGATGGTGGGAATCGTCGCCGCTGTGCTCGCTGCTTGTGCACTTTGGAGACAAAAAGGGGATAGGAGCTTTTCCGTAACCACCCAGAATTTGGTTAAGACCAGCATAGCTTCTCAAGAAGAGCATCAGAGACAAATTGAGTTGGAATGGAAAGTATTGAGACGCGTTGCACAGCTCGCATTGATCTTGACTGTCGTTATAGTTGGAGTCGTGTTGTTCGCCCTACTCTTGAGGCCTACTGGTAAAAGAATTGAGGATCCTTCTTCTTCCTTAGTTTCGACGTAGAGTCGCGTCCAACTCAATCGGATTACGAATCCTAACCCGAGTTCTTGGAAGTCCCATCCGCTTCCGTTTTCTCGAAACTTTGGTCAAAAGCGGGATGCCTCCGAGGAATTGCTTGGCGAATGAGTATTACCGGAATGCGGCGAGAATCGTCGTTCCGTTCGCCTTGCCCCTATGTCTCTAATTCCAACTTCCCCTGCCTAGAACTGGGCTTTCGCAAGTTTCAGTAGGGCTGAGTGGCCCCATCCTTGATGGGCAAACTCGGACGCAGGTGGAAGTTTGTCTATTTCGAACCATTGGGCGTCCAACAAGCTTGGTGCCTTGGTAATCTTCATGGATAACGGGAATGCTAGGAAGTCAAAGACCAGGTGCCAGCTCTTGTTGTTGCCTACGAAGGATTCTATCTCAGCGAGCTTCAGGGTCGAAGGTTCAATCCCCACCTGTTCTCTCAATATTCTCTTAGCTCCTTCTTCAGGATGCTCAACGTGTTTCAGGTCGTCGTTTGGAAGGAACCAGCCCTTCTGGCCATCAGGCATTTCCCGATATTTTACTAGAAGAGCGGAGTTGTGATGCAAGACGGCAACATGCGAGACGAGGGTGTGCTTAGGACAACTGTCAGATGTCACTCAGAAACCTCGAGTCGAAATGATAGGATAGTGTATTTCAGTATTGTTGAAAGACATTTTATTCAGGGAAGACTTCGAGGCGAAAACGGATGCTCCATGAGCTTGGAATCTGGGCGAATAAGTTCGCGCCATGAAGAGTCGGGGGCGGGCAGGCTGACCTCTGGATGCGTGGCCGAGGCAACCTAGCTCGTCTCGGCACAATTTTTGCTAGGAGAAGAACTGGTCATTCTGGACCGATAGAAGCTTGACCGCAAGCTGTCGATGGCCTAAATAGGCTACGCCATCACACAGGAAAATAACTTAGGAGAGATAGGTTTCGTCCTCATCTATCGATGAGACGGGGATCGATCGGGACTTTGTCGCATCGAATCTGAACCGGACATTGACTCTGATCGGTTCGAACCTAGCAATATTCACTTTTGTGCTCGTCTTCCTCTTTCCACGCTACGCTTCCAACCAGTTGAATGGTGTTCTCTTTCAGGTAACGCTGACAACGACTTTGCTAGCAATCTTCCTCTTTGGCATTTCGGGTGTGTACTACCTCGAAGTGGTTGGCATGGCGAAGACGGGTATTGCTAGAAAGAGGGTATTGGTTCAGCGAGGGGATTCGTTGTTCGTGGTGAGCTTGTTGCTTGGGACCGCGATGCCAGCTCTCATCCTGTTCACACTCGGAATAACGGCGGTCGCTGTAATAGCTACTGGTCTATGGGTTCTCTATGCTGGCTTCATCATACAACAAGGTCGAAAACTGCGCGTCGGCTGAGGAAGAAGGTCAGCCGATGTGAACATCAAACGAGGCAGTTCACAGCGTTCGACGAAAGGCCCGGCCGAATGGTGCCGTGCAATCTTCTCCGTCAAGAAAGGAGTAGTTGAATACTATCTGTGCATGCCCCTATTGGGTGTGGCCGATAAAAATTGAGCAACTGAAGGCTGCAAACGCAATCCGTCTCTGTCTAAAAGACTTACTCCCGCGGCGGCGTTAGTAGTTTACGTTTCCTTGCTTGTCTCGACCAACCTAACCCAAATTTTGCCCCGCCCCTTGATCCCGGGTAAGAATCATCGAAAAAAGGAGCTCAACTGGGTAACACTAACGACCGAAACATTTAACCCCGCAAAAAACGCTGCCCCTAACTGTACCATAGGGTGCAATTTTTGAGAATTCGAAAGAAATTGTTTTTCCTCTTGATACTACTGACGGGATTGGTCTTCGCGGTTCCGTCTAGCAGTTCGGCGAGTGTGACGCCTACGCCCTCCGCGACATCAGCAGACTTTACAATGTCCGCCCATCCAAACATGCTTACGATTCTACAGGGCTCGGCCGGGAAGACCGTAATCCTCCTGACAAGCGTTAACGGTTTTCAAGGAAATGTGACTCTCAGCCCTCCAGTGTCATGCTTGGCAATCGGCTGCCCACAGTACACGATAAGCCCGACAATCGTCCAATTAGCCCCGAACCAGAACGCCACAGCTGGTTTCACGATCTACGCCTTCTCGCAGACACCCCTTGCCACCTACAATGTAGCCGTGACCGGGACCAGCGGCAGCCTCTTCCACTCAGCACCCGTCACATTCACAGTCGTGGCCCCGGGAAATCCGGATTTCACAATCTCAGCCAATCCCTCGAACCAGACAGTCATTGCAGGCTCTACTGGCAAGTCCCAGATCATACTGACCAGCATCAACAGTTTCAATGGAACCGTTAAGCTCACAACGTCCCCCGCACCACTCTGCGTCTCATGTCCAAGTTGGAGCATCAGCCCGTCCAGCGTCGATCTCCCACCCGGCGGAACTGCCGCCTCGATCCTCACCTTCTACAGCACAACCGGCACTCCGCCCACCACATGGATCGTAACGGTGACCGGAACAAGCGGCAGCATATCACACGGTGTCAACGTAGCATTCACCGTAGTCTCGTCCTCTCCAGCTCCGGACTTTACAATCTCCGCCAACCCTAGCAGTCTCAGTATTCCCGCCGGTACCACGGGCAAATCGACAATCACTCTTTCGAGTCTCAACGGTTTCAGTGGGACCGTGAATCTTTACACGTCCCCGTCTCCTCTCTGCCCCTCACCTCAATGCAACACGTGGTCTATTGATCCGACAAGTGTCAGCCTTACTCCTAATGGAACGGCGACCGCAACCCTCTCAATCTTTGGCGGGACCCAAGGAGGCTATGGAGATGTCACCGTCTATGGAAGCAGCGATAGCCTTTCACACTCTGTAATCGTGTCATTCAAGATCACCCCGCTCCCAGACTTTACAATCACACTCAGCCCATCCTCCCAAACAGTCAGAAAAGGCTCCACCACGACATTCACGATAAAGGTTACAGGAACAAACGGCTTCAACAATACCGTCAACCTTTCCGCGACCATCTCCCCCGTCACACGCCATGGTCCCACAACCTCTCTACCCTCCATAGTCGGCCCCTATTCCACTTCGACCCTCGCTGTTTCAACAGCACGCAGCACGCCGCTAGGCACCTACATAGTTACCGTGACAGCTAGTAGCGGCTCACTGACGCACACCTCTACTTTGACTGTGACGGTTACAAGTTAGACGCATATCCGCGTGAGCGGACCCAACTGTCATCCCCTAGTCCGACCCTGGAATGCGGATGCGGTGCGATGGAATCGGTTATCAGAGCGCAGTACAGATAGGGACACGAAGCGAGCGCCTAATGTTACCCGCCGATTTCTTCTAATTTCCTATAGTCATGCCTGATAATCCTCGCAAGAATTTTGAGAGTGAGGACGAACGAATCGCGCAGATGTCAGGAAGAGAACATCCCCTCAGCCACCTCGGGGCCCTTGAAGCATCGGCCCCCACCCCGCTGAGACAAAGGACAACACGTGTCTATTGTCTGATTGATCGCCTGGATAGTCGTGGGTGGATTGTGAGTATGGTTCAAGAAAAGCGGGATGAGAAGGAGCATGACGAGGAGAGGAAACAGTCGCAGACTCTAATCCCGGGAAAACAAGCGAGGACTTCAGTCTCATCGACGTTGTAGCTGTTGCTTGAGTAATGCTCTTAAGCGAGTTTCCGGGTAGAGCCGCTAGCACAAATGGGCCAATCAATCGGACCCCCAAGTTCTACTCCAGTTAGCATGTGGAAGAAGAGGTCGACTCTTATCGCGCTAGCACTAATCTTGATAGTTGCTGTGGCAGCCGTGACCGCGGTTGTATTCCTTTACAAACCTTCTAGCACAGGGCCGACAGTGCTGGTGGGGGCTGGTCCCAGAATCCGCTTCGCGGGCTTCAACATCCCGAATCCACCTAAGGATCCGGACGGGAACCCGCTTTCAGCAGCCAAATACCAAGATGTCCGCCAGGCGTTTGCTTATGCAGTCAATCGGAGCGCGATAAACACGAACGTGTTCCTGGGTCTCGCGACAAACATCTACAGCATGATTCCTCCATCAATGCCATATTCTCAACCTGTCTTCCAGACGAAGTACGGTGCAGGGCCAAACATCACCCTCGCGCAGAATCTCTTGACCGCCGCGGGTTACAATTCGAGCAAGAATGGGAAGCTCTACATCGATTTGTGGTACAACAGTGACGGACACTACGGCGACACAGAACCGAACGTCGCCCTAGTGGTCAAGACAAGCATTGAGCGAACCGGAATGGTTGTGATATCGCTGAAGTCCGAACCATGGGCAGCTTACAGAGGACATGTCGCGGCCGGCAGCTTTCAGTTCTACCTGTTAGGCTGGTACCCTGACTATCTGGATGCGGACGATTATGCCGCTCCCTTCTTCGGAACGAAGGGCGCGATTGGCCAAGGAACCTACTATACCAATCCACAGATGGACTCCTGGTTGAAACAAGAGGCGGGCACCACTAATGACAATTTCCGAGCTGGAAATTTCACGAACATCCAGAACCAATCAGCAACTGATGCCCCGTACATTCCGCTCTGGCAGCAGAGCGCTGATGTCGAGTATAAGCAAGGGATCACGGGCGTCTATCTCCATCCGGTATCATTCAAGTACTTCATAATGAACAACCCGGGATCCTCAACCCTCAACGTAGGAACGACAGACTCGGTGGTCTGCTTGGACCCAGCATGCGCCTACGACTACTACTCGATCGAAGTCATCAACCAAGTCTTTGACACATTGCTCGTCTACTCGCCCACGAACTCATCACTGGTACCCGGACTGGCCACAGAAGTTCCAACTATCGCGAACGGAGGGATTTCCTCCGATGCACAGAATTATACCTACCATCTCCGCCAGAACGTCAAGTTCACCGACGGGACGCCCTTGAACGCGACCGTTGTGAAATGGTCCATCGAACGAGCGATGGGCTTGGGAGACCCAACGAGTGGAAATCCATACTATGGTGGAGGAAACTACCTTGGGAGCGCTGGCTTCCTACTGTTCGATTCGGCCAACCTCGGAGCGGTCAGCTACACGACCGAGACTAACGCGAACATTACAGTGATCGACAACTATACGATAAAGTTCCATCTCAAGCAGCCCACCGCGTTCTTCAACGAGATCATGGCCTTCTCTGTCTCCGCACCCGTCTCGATGAGCGCCTACCAAAAAGACAAGCCACAGCCTGACGATGTCGCGCACATTGTAGGGACAGGTCCATACAAAGTCACAGGGTACACGGTCGACAAGTCAGTAACTCTAGCTACGAACACCAACTATTACAATCCGGGCATATACTCAGGCTACGGCATCCCAACAATCCCGATAATCGGGACTGTCACTATTACTCATTACTCCGACGCAACCGGACTGAGGAATGCCCTTGTCAGCGGACAGATAGACATGGCATACCGCACACTCAACCCGACCGACGTCAAGTCGCTCTAGGGCTAACAAGTCTGGGAACTCCTCAAGGACACCCCCGGGAACTCTCCGCGAGAGAACACTGCCCAATTGTGGCCGAACGTGTTCTCTCTACTTATTTCGCCGCGTAACCATCCGTAGTGTAGCGAGCGCAATTGCCTAAAGCTGGCTCTCTCTGGGCCTACGCCGCTACTCGTCTCTTCCTCTCACTTCCAATGCTGCTTATCCTTCTCACGATTGTCTTCACAGTCCTCAGAATTGTTCCCGGAGATCCTATCGCCGCACTCTTCGCCGGACGCGCTCCACCAGATGTTGTCGCCGCAACGAGGCATCGGCTCGGGCTGGATCTGCCGATCTGGCAACAGTACGTCAACTACGTCGTCCAGGTCTTCACTGGGAGCCTTGGTACCTCGATAGGGGCGAGCTATCATGGCAAGAGCGTTCTATTCATCATAATGGATAAGCTACCAGCCACGATAGAGCTGACTGTCGGGGCGATGCTAGTCGCCTCGATCGTCGGACTATCCACTGGAGTAATCTCCGGGACTAGAAGGGACAAGCCTTCCGATATCGCACTTCGACTCTACGGCACGATCATCTTTGTCGTGCCGATATTCTGGCTTGGACAGATACTACAACTCATCTTCGCCGTGGACCTCCGATTGTTTCCGGCGCAACTAAGATTCTCCGGGGGTCCTCCGCCTCTAACGATCACGGGACTCTACACTCTCGATTCGCTGCTGGAAGGAAACCTCGGTTCGTTCCTAGTCTCGATCTGGCATCTGGTGTTGCCCTCTCTCACCCTGGGCCTGGTGCTCAGCGGCTTCTTCACAAAGACCGTCCGAGCGAACCTGTTGCGGACGGTGAAAGCGGACTACGTTGAGGCGGCGAGAGCACGCGGGATTCCCGAAAACAAGATCGTATCGCGATACGCGTTCAAGAATGCGCTCATCCCTGTCATCACAGTTCTAGGGCTACAGTTCGCCATATTGTTCGCGGGCGCTGTTCTGACTGAGAGAACTTTCACCTGGGACGGCATGGGAACCTTGCTCCTCACCGCGATCAATGAGGCTGATTATCCAATGGTTGAGGGAGTGATAGTTGTCTATGCTCTGATAATAGTCCTAGTTTCGCTGGTCATTGACGTGATCAACGGACTGATAGATCCGAGGGTCCGATACTAAATGGGACAGGACATCCAGCAACAGCGAATCATAACGAAGATTCTTGGTAAGCCTGTTCGCTATGTGAGAAGTCTGTTTCGCCCTCTCGTTAGAGAGCGGCGGACCCTTCCGGGGATTCTTTCCTGGATTGGTCTCGTGATGCTGTTGGGTTTCATTTTCATCGGGATATTCGCGCCGGTCCTTGTCCCGATACAACAGACCAATGCCTTGGCCTATCCGATCCTGTTGCCCCCGAACGCCCAACACTGGATGGGAACAGACGGTATAGGGAGAGATGTTTTCGCGCGAGTGATCTGGGGAGCTAGAACATCACTTACGATCATGGCGATCGGAGCCCTTCTAGCCCTGATTGTCGGGTTTCCAATTGGACTGTTTTCGGGATATGTTGGAGGCTGGGTGGACAGAGCCCTCGTCCTGGTAATGGATTCGGTCTATGCCTTTCCAGGCTTGCTCCTGGCCGCTTTGATCGCGGCCGTGATCGGTAAGGGGATTTTCAACATCGGGATTGCTATAACCGTGATTTACATTCCTCTCTATTTTCGGGTGACGAGAAGCCAGACTCTCTCGACGAGAGAGGAGCTGTATGTTGAGGCTGCTCGGGCTCTCGGAGCCCGATCCTGGACGATAATGCTGAGGTACATCGCATTCAACGTTGTCATAGTGATTCCGGTTATTTTCTCGTTGAGCGCAGCCGATACAATTCTGACAGCGGCCGGTCTGAGCTATCTAGGGCTCGGACTGGAGATCGATGTGCCAGGCGACTGGGGACGCGATCTAAGCGACGCTCAGAAATATCTCGGATCAGGAATCTGGTGGACATCCCTTTTTCCAGGGCTCATGATCATCCTTCTTACCATCGGACTATCCTTTCTGGGCGAGGGCCTTAGCGACATCATCAATCCTCTACTTCGGAAGGAGAGATCCTAGATCTTGGAAACGTTCCTCAAGATCGATGATCTTTCAGTTGGATACTGGACAAGACGAGGAAAGGTCGGGGCCCTTGTCGGAATACGACTGGAGATGAGCGAGGGAGAGACCCTCGGCATTGTAGGAGAAACAGGATGCGGTAAATCAACGCTTGGGAAAGCGATACTCGGCATTTTGCCACCGTTGACCGAAATTCAGGGGCACATCTTTTTTCGCGGTAGGGATCTTCCCCGGCTAGGGCTGGAAGAATACAGGCGACTCAGGGCGAAAGAGATCGCGCTGATCTTTCAGGATCCCATGACCCGGCTGAACCCTCTGATGAGGATCGAGAACCACTTCGTAGAGGAGATCCTCGCGCACGAATCCGTGTCGAAGGCTGAGGCGCGCTCGAGAGCACGAGAGGCCCTTCTATCGATGGGCATTCACGAGTCTAGGATCAGGAACTATCCGCACGAGTTCTCGGGGGGAATGCGACAGCGTATCATGATCGCACTGGCCCTCGTGCTGAAGCCTTCTCTTCTGATTGCCGACGAGCCGACGACGAGTCTAGACGTGATCGTGGAGTCGCAGATTCTCGAGATTCTTCAGGATCTCAAGCGCGTCTATCACATGTCGCTCCAGTTGATCACCCACAATATGGGTATTGTCGCGGAGATCTGTGACAGGGTCGCTGTGTTGTACGCTGGAAAGCTTGTCGAACTAGGATCTGCGCATGATGTGTTCCACAAGCCGTTGCACCCGTACACTCAGGGGCTGCTCGCATCGATCATCCATCTGGATACGAAGGAGTTGCATTCGATCGAGGGTAGCCCCCCTGATCTGATTAGTCCACCTTCGGGTTGTCGTTTCCATCCGCGATGCCCGTATGCCCAGCAAATATGTGTGGAGAAGGAGCCACCTCTCGTCGAGTTTCAGAAAGGACACTTAGCGGCTTGTCATTTCGGGGACACGTTCCTTTGATCGAGCTGACCCAGTCCGGCGACACGGAGAGCTCCGAGATTCTGAGGGTGGAGAATCTCCAGGTCCATTTTCCGGTCAAGATTCCCCTCCTGCAACGGATCGTCCAGAGAGAGAAGGCTGTTGTTCATGCCGTGGACGGTGTTTCGTTCGTTCTGCAGACCGGGGAGATCATGGGATTGGTTGGCGAGAGCGGTTGCGGGAAGACAACTGTTGGTAGGGCTGTTGTAAGATTGATCGAACCGACAGGCGGTAAGGTGATCTTTGAGGATCGGAACATCGCCAAAGCCAAGGGCGGAACGATTCGAGCGCTGCGGAGAGAGATGCAGATTATTTTCCAGGACCCCCACGCCTCTCTCAACCCTGCGATGAGGATAGGGGACGCGATCGGCCATCCTCTATGGATCCATCGCTCTGGCTCTCAGTCCCGAGCTTCTTTTCGGAGAGAGGCTCGTGAGAACGTGTTGAGTATGATGAGAGAGGTCGGGCTGACCCCAGAGGAACAGTTGTACGACAAGTATCCCGGCGACCTTAGCGGCGGACAGAAACAAAGGGCCGTTATCGCTCGAGCGATAATCCTAGAACCGAAACTGCTGGTGGTGGACGAGGGTGTAGCCATGCTGGACATGTCGATAAGAGCGAAGATTCTAGAACTGATGCTTGATCTGAAACGCAAACATGCGATGACCTACCTGTTTATCACTCACGATCTTGCAACTGCCAAATTCATCTGTGACCGGATCGCGATCATGTATCTGGGTCGTATCGTCGAGATAGGACCTTCGAAGGAGATCTATGCCGACCCGAAGCATCCATACACCAAGGCCCTGCTCTCGGTGATCCCGGTCCCAGATCCTGACAAGAGAAAGGAGAAAATTCTTCCAAGAGGTGAAGTCCCGGACGCGGTCAACCTTCCTCTAGGCTGTCGTTTTCATCCCCGGTGCCCTGCGGTCTTGTCCTCGTGCGGCTGGGAGGGACGAGACTTTCTCGATCTCCTAGATGAGCATTTGTCTGACCCGAAACGCGCGGGAGCAGATGAGACAATTCTCGGGCCGATAGAGGACTGGTGGGCGAAAGGACTTGTCGCTGGTAGAAAGACGGGGCCTACGGACGCTGCAAAGATCACTGAGAGGATAAGAGCGATCCTCGCCGAAGGACCCGCAGCGATGGTTCAAGCCGTCGGGACAGTCGGGCTCCAGGGGAAGAATGTGATCATAGAGTTCCGTGGTCCTGACACGCTCGCTCAGACGCAAGTCGGGGAAAGGATTGTAGAATGTCTTCTGTATCAAAACTGACAGAGTTCACTGAAATGACTAGAGTTTCCATAGTGTTACCTCCCTGGCCTTCGCCTAGGGTCCAGTGCGTCCGAATTCATGGGTTACCCCGATCTCGCCAAGACGTTAGGTATGAAATCAAAGAATGTACACTCTCACACACAAAACCATTGCTAGGCCATGTCTGACTTCAAAATAATGAGGAGAGCAATGCGGGTGCCAAAAAGTGACTGATCCATAAATCCTATTGGGGATCCCATGACAGTGGGCCCAGTGCTCCCATTTCCGCCATTTCGTCTCTAGTTGTTGAATCGGATAACGGTCTTGATGTTATCCTTGTTCTGCGCATAGGCCTTCTGGAATTCGTCGGGCGAAATTCTCACGCTTATCGTGTCTCGTAGGATTCGGTCGAACCGGTTCTCGATTTCTGCAAAGTCTTTGAGGCCCATCTTGAAGTAGTTGATGTTGGCGTTGACCGAGCCGAAGAAGGTCTTGTTGCCCAACACAACATCCTTGTAAAACAGGCCGATATCCTCGGGGGCCGTTGTTGACGAGTAGATTCCCAGAAAACACATGATACCATTCGTATTCAGCATGCTCGTTGCCTGCATTGCTACCTGAGCCGAGCCAGTCTCCTCCATGATTAGGTCGAATTTTCCCAGACTCTGAAGCGGCTGTTCCATCGTGTTGACATAGACGGCTCCGGCCCGCTGGGCCAATCGTGCCTTACCGCTGTCTTTCGCCCTCGTCGCAGTCACAACAACTTCCAAACCCTTCAGCCTCAACAAATAGGTTGTAAGCAAACCCACAGGACCCGCTCCGAGAATGAGAACCCTATTCGGCTTCCAAAGCATTCGTTCTTGGATCTTGAACGCCTGGTAGACACCCTTCTCTGCCACACTCATCGGCTCCAACAATACAGCAACGTCAGCAAGCTTCGACGGCACTTTCACGAGGAAGTCTACATCGGACACGGCAAATTCAGCTCCAAAACCATGCAACCGCTTGATCCCATGCTCTCGATAATTACCCGTCAAGCACATATCCGACTCCCCATTGAGACAGTTCATGCACGAGTCAGGACGACGCACTGTCGGAACGACAAGATCACCCTTCGAAATTCCATGATCGCTTCCAGGGACCTTTTCCACTATAGCAAGAGACTCGTGCCCTGTAACTAGGTAGTTTGACCCAGGCGGAGCTTCTCCGTAGAAGCCCTGGTTGATGTCTAGATCTGTTCCGCAAATGCCGATTTCTTGGAGCCGGAGAAGGGCTTGGGAGGATGATGGGGTCGGCGGGTCTATGTCCTCAAGTCTGATGCTGTTCTTGACGCCTGGAGTTACCGTGAGGGCTCGCATTGTTGTGCGGGGGGATTCAGTGTTCTTTCGGGTTGTTCCAGGTGTTCTTGACGACCCAGACAGGCTCGTCAGGGTTGAAATATTCTTGGCCTTCTACTTTGTATTTGTCGAGGATCTTCTCGTTCACTTCAACGCCGATTCCCGGTCGCTTCGGGACCGTAGCGTACCCCTTCTCGATCTTGGGTTCATCGTTAACGAGTTGTCGTTTCCATGCCGGGAAGCAATCGTAGAATGATTCTTGGATCAGGAAGTTCGGGGTAGTCGCGTCTACTTGGATGGTCGCAGCGTTCTGGATTGGACCAAAGGCGTTGTGGAACGCCATTTCGACCCCATAAGCTTCAGCGATCCCAGTGACCTTGCGGGCTTGCGTAATCCCGCCAATGTTGGTAAGATCCACTTGAAGGAAATCTGCCAGATTATTGGAGAGGACTTGTACAACTTGTTCTTTTGTTAGGAGTCTTTCCCCAAGGGCCACTCGGAGGCGTGTTGCCTCTCGATATTTTCTTAGACCTTCAAGATTGTCGGGGTGTATTGGCTCTTCGACGAAGAGGGGGGAGAATTCTTCGAGCTTTCTTGCTATCATGATTGCGGAGTTGGGGTTGAATCTGCCGTGATGCTCGATGAGCAGGTCAGCGTTGCCGTTGGTCGCTTCCTGAACCGCTTTGACACGAGCGTGGGCGAGATTGAGATCCTCCTCTTCGATGTAATCATACGAGTTTCCAAACGGGTCGAACTTGAGAGCCGTATAGCCTCTAGCGATCGACTTTCTCGCGGATTCTGCAAATTGGGCCGGTGTGACACAGTTGTCGTACCAGCCGTTAAGGTATAGTCGAACTCGTGATCTAAAAGCGCCCCCGGTCAGTTCATGAATTGGCGCTCCGAAATGTTTCCCTATGATATCCCAACAGGCAATATCGAAGGCGCTGACTGCTGTAGTCGACTCGAAGGACATTGGCATGTAGAAGTCGTGCTTGTGCCACTCGTGCATGTTTCGTTCCACCTCTAATGGATCTTTACCCTTGTAGACACGTTCCACCTCTCTTAGTGACTGAATGACTGGTTGGACCCGCAGGGTAGGAACCGCCTCACCAAACCCCACGGTTCCATCGGAAGTAGTCAGCTTCAACAAGATGGAGTTGCTTGCCCAGGTTGCGCTTCCAGGAGAGGCTCGTTCTCCCAGCTGGTAGATTTCGACCCCACTAATTTTCAATCGATGATGACCTTGCTATTCCCTAGGGCTGTATGGAAAGAGGTAGGGAAGATTTGGTTTGTCATTCCAGTCAACGTAGCACGTCTTGAGCTGGGTGTACTGTTCCAGACCGTAACGCGATCCTTCCGCACCCAGGCCGGATTGTCGGAAACCCGTGTGCGCTCCTTGAAGCTGTTCGGGTCCCACCTGGTTGATGTAGCATTCCCCGAACTTGATCTTGTGCATCGCCTTGAAGACTCGGCCATTATCTTTGGTAAAGACGTAAGATGCTAGACCGTATTTCGAGTCATTCGCGTATTCAATCGCCCGATCAAAGCTGTCCACGGTAAGAACCGGCACGACCGGTCCGAATATCTCGTTTTGGACCAGCGATGACTTCTGGCCAACATCTTCTATGACCGTCGGCTCATAGAACCAACCTTTGGTGCGATCCCTAGGTTTCTCTCCTCCGAGGATCACTTTCCCTCCCTCTTCCTTGGCGAGTTCGACAAACCTGATACTGGTCTCTCTTTCTTGCTCGCTTACCATCGGCCCGATGTCTGTTCCATTGTTCCTTGGGTCGCCTATCCTAAGCGCTTTGGCCATTTTCACGAACGCCGGGAGAAACCGGTCCTTCACCTTCTCGTCAAGATAGACTCTCTCTGAGCAGATGCATGTTTGCCCGCAATTCCAGAATCTTGCCCAGATCGCACAGCGAAGAGCCCACGACAGATCAGCATCGTTCCAGACGATGAATGGTGCCTTTCCACCGAGCTCAAGTATGAGCTTCGCGACATGACCAGATGCTCTTTCCATTATTGTTTGACCAGCCTCAGTACTGCCCGTCATGGTGACTAGCGAGGTGATCTTGTTAGAGACAAGCTCGTCGCCGACCAGCTCTCCACTACCGGTCACCAGGTTCAAGACACCCTTCGGCAATCCCGCTTCGTCCGCCAGTCGAACCAGCTCGACGGTACTGAGCGGCGTATTGCTGGATGGCTTGGTAACCACAGTATTCCCAGTAATCAAAGCGGGAGCAAGCTTCCTAGCAACCGTAGCCGATGGAAAATTCCAAGGCGTGATAGACGCTACAACTCCCAAAGGAAGCTTGAGAATCATTATCGACTGACCAACATTGTCGCTTGGGAGAATGTCTCCCTGTATTCTGCGAGCATATTCCGCGTAGTACTCGAAGTTCTGAGCGGACCCTTCTATCTCCAGCCGTGATTCGAACAAAGGCTTGCCCTGCTCAGCCGTCAGAGTCTCCGCCAATCTCTCCTTATCCCTACGAATGAGCTGTGCAATCTTGAACAGAAAAGAAGCCCTCTTGATCGGAGGCGTGTCCTCCCATTTCGGCTGCGCATCTCTGGCCGCCTCCAACGCCTCCTTGACTTCCTCTCTATTCGCCCGAGGGACCCGGCCGACAACACGCTCGGTCGCAGGGTTAACAACGTTAATCTTCTCTTCGGTCTTCGAATGAACCCATTCTCCATCGATATACATTCCAGATGATTGGATTCTTGAGTCCGATTTCGCCAACGATGCGGTGACCGAGTGATTTCCTCGTCGACCAGACATTGAAACCTCTTAACCGAGATCAAATGGTAATATCATTTCCCCAATGACCTCCACCCGCCAGGGAAAAAAATACGGACGACGACAATATTCCTGGCGCGTCCGGCTGAGGAAGGACGGATCATTGTCCCGACGAATCCTGGTCGAGGCACTCACTCAAGCGCTTCTGGCAGCCGACCCTCGAACAATTCTCAGGAACAAACTGAGAGTGAAAGGGGATGAGCTTGGGATCGGAACGCTTTCTCTCAAACTCTCAGAGTTCCGAAGAATCATGGTGATTGGTGGAGGAAAAGCGACCGCTGGCATGGCTTTGGAGACTGAAAAAATTCTTGATGGTCGGATAACAGGAGGCTCCGTGAACATTCCCGCCTACGCTAAGCCATGGCCCAAAAGCAAACTGATCAGATTCAACCCGGCATCTCATCCAATTCCGAGCGAGGATGGTGTTCGTGGGGTCAAGAGCATGCTTCGGCTTGTAGGGCAGCCGTCCGAGGAGGACTTGGTGATCTGCTTGATCTCAGGCGGAGGTTCGGCACTCATGCCACTCCCTTCCACGGGGCTCCTACTCTCTGACAAGCAGAAGACGACAAATCTTCTTCTGAAGTCAGGGGCGAAAATCGATGAGATTAACGCCGTGAGGAAGCATCTGTCCGACTTTAAGGGTGGTCGACTCGCCGAAAGATTGTATCCTGCGACGGTTGTCTCTCTCATCATTTCTGATGTTGTAGGAGACAGGCTAGAATCGATAGCTTCCGGCCCGACCGTCCCGGACGACACAACTTACGCGGACGTTTACAGGATCTTGCAAGAGCGTGAACTCTGGCGAAGAGTCCCTAGCTCTGTTAGAAAGCATATTCATAAGGGAAAGGAGGGCAAAACGCCCGAGACTCCAAAGAGAGGCTCACGGAGCTTCAAAAGGATCCATAACGTTCTCGTCGGAACCAACAAGGAATCATGCGAAGCCGCAGCGGAGATGCTTAAGAAAAGAGGTTATCACTCGTTGATACTTTCGACGAGACTTCAGGGAGAAGCAAGAGAAGCAGGCAAGATATTGGCCGGTATTTGCATCGGCATCCGCGAAAACCAGCTTCCAGTTGCCCCTCCCGCCGCCGTGGTGGCCGGGGGTGAAACCACGGTGACGGTCCACGGAAAGGGACATGGTGGACGAAACCAAGAACTTGTTCTGTCGGCAGCTACTTCAATTCCAGGAGAATACGAGATCCTTGTTTCTTCAATCGGGACCGATGGCGTTGACGGTCCAACGGACGTAGCCGGCGCTGTGGCGGATGGTAATACTGTCGAGAGAGGTTTGAGAATTCACATGGACCCCGACTCTTGTCTCCGAGAAAACGATTCTTATCCGTTTTTTGAGAGATTGAATGACCTCGTGACTACTGGTCCAACTGGGACGAATGTAAACGACATTTTCATCGCTCTCATAGGACCCGGAAGTAAAAAGAATGGTACAACGAGACGATCAAGGGGAAGATGAAGAGAGATGTCGAGCAAGATTTCCGGCGGTTCCGAAATTACAGATGTGAAAGCGAGGCAGGTTCTGGATTCTAGAGGAAACCCCACCGTAGAGGTGGATGTTTGGACTCGAGATCGAAGCATGGGACGGGGAACTGTGCCCTCAGGAGCATCGACGGGAATCCACGAAGCCTTGGAGCTGCGTGACGGTGACATGAAGCGGTTTCATGGCAAGGGAGTGCTGAAAGCCGTCTCTAATGTGAATAATAGGATCAGATCCCGCGTGATGGGCAAAGACGCCAGAGCCCAGCGAGAGATCGATGGACTAATGATCGCGCTTGATGGGACATCTAACAAGAAGAGGTTGGGTGCGAATGCGATTCTCGGCGTGTCGATGGCAGTCGCGAAAGTCGCGGCATCATCTCAGGGGAAGTCAGTTTACAAGTACCTGAGAGACCTGCCCAGCTACAAGCTCCCTGTGCCGATGATGAATGTGATAAACGGGGGAAAACACGCAGGAAACAAGCTTGCCGTCCAAGAATTCCAGATAGAACCTGTCGGAGCTTCGAGCTGCTCTGAGGCTATCAGAATCGGCGATGAAGTATACCATTCTCTGGGCTCGGTGCTCAAGGCCGAGTATGGTCCCGGCGCAATCAATGTTGGAGACGAGGGCGGGTACGCCCCACCCATCGAAATGACTGGCGACGCGCTAGAAGCGATTCTTCAAGCAATATCCGACGCCGGTTACGACGAGTCAATAGTTCACGTTGGCATCGACGCGGCCTCGTCCAGCTTCTACAACGGCAAAGATTCCACCTACCAAATCGACGAGAAGAAACTCAACAGCGGTGAACTAGAGGACTACTACGAGGAACTCGTCAAGACATACCCGATAAGAACGCTTGAGGATCCTTTCGACGAAGACGATTTCGACAGTTTTGCGCAGATAACGCGAAAGCTTGGAAACCGAATCAAGATTATTGGAGATGACCTCTACGTTACAAACCCCGAACGGATCAAGAGAGGCCTTCAGAAGAAGGCGACTAACGCGATCCTGATCAAACTAAACCAGATAGGATCTGTCACGGAGACACTGGACGCGATCAAGATGTCGCGGGAAGCGGGTCTAGACATTGTCGTCTCCCATAGGTCGGGTGAAACCGAGGACACTTTCATCTCTCACCTCGCAATGTCTCAAGAAAGCTTGTTCATCAAGACCGGCGCCCCAGCCAGAGGCGAAAGGACTGCAAAATACAACGAGCTGCTCAGGATCGAGGAGGAACTAGGAAGCAGTGCCCTTTTCATGGGCTCGACTCTCAAGTGACTTTTCACTCCGACCCTCGGGTCTAGGCTAGGAATCCACCGCTTCTAAGAAGCCCAGCCACAGCCCTCTTCTCAGCGACCGACAGGGCCTGGAGCGGTCCTTTCAAGGGTCCAAGCGGCATCTCGATGAGGCTCATCGCCTCTTTCAGAGCTGCCGGATATTTTCCGACCCCGAGCGCTTCGATAACCGGCAATAGCTTCTCCTGGGCCTCCCTCGCCCCACCAAGGTCGCCTTTCTTGTAATCATCGAATATCTTGCTGGCAACTTTGGGAGCTATGTTTGCGGATCCTATTATTGCCCCGCTTCCACCGAACTCCAGGTTAGAATACGCCATCGCATCCGACCCGGTGAAGATCGATATTCTGCTCCGAGCCACTTTCAGAAACCGGATCAAGTTCAGAAAATTGTACTCAGTGTATTTCATCCCCACGACAAGTTTTTCGTCCGATAGCCGTTGGACTGTGTCAGGGGTGACAAAGGAATGGGTCCATTCTGGAATATTATAGACCAATAGAGGAAGATCGATGCTCTCGGATATTGTCTTGAAGTGATGATAGTGTCCTTCATCGGTCGTAGTGAAGTAGTATGGTGGCGTGGCTATGACGCCATCAGCTCCGGCCTTTTTTGCATCTGATGATAGTCGTATTACATTTTCGATGGATGGGTCAGATACTCCCGCCACAACCGGGACTCGGTGTTCCACCTGGTCAACTACTATCCTGATTAGAGCCTCGCGTTCTTCTCTTGAAAGAAGAGCGAACTCCCCAGAAGTACCTAATGGGAGGAGGCCGTCTATTCCTGCCTCAATGAGAAAGTCAACGAGTTTTCTGGTAGCGTCTTCGTCGACCCTCCCATCCTTCGTTAGTGGAGTGGGAATAGGGGTCCAGATTCCCTCAAGCCTTAGCTTCATTGTCGGGCGGGTCAATCTGGTTTCGATTTAACAGTTGCAGAGCGGGAATCCCTTCGGTGGGGAAAGGGTTTAACCAAGTTCGAAGACCTCCGCATTGCTCCATGACCACGAATCCCGTTTGAGCACTCAAGGAGAACTTGGATATCCCATGCTAATCGACCTTGCGAGATCGGCGCTCATAGTTACCTTAGGCGTTATCTTCGCGTATCTCTATGGTTTCATTGAGCACGGCTACATCCCTCCCGCAGAACACCTTGTCCTCCGATTCTTCAATCATTTTTCAAACTATCACATTATCATGTTCGGTTTATTTTCCGCGTTACCCCTCGCGGTGTTGATCTATGATCCTTCATGGGTGGGGGTCTTGATCGCGTTTGGGCTCTGGGCCTTCCTTCCCCTAGGCGAGGACGTTTCATGGTATCATTTTGCGGGAGCCTGGCCTGGTCCACAGGACTGGACTTCGTGGGGAGGAGGATACTATGTGAAAAAGCACTGGCTGCCGAAATGGTATCTTGTAAACTCGATAGTCACACTTTTCTTCTACGCGCTAGCGTTTGCTATAGCCATCCTGTGACCCCCGATGAGCTCGGCTTCGGCATGTCTTACGCCGATCTTGACAATTCGCACTTTCACCTTCTCACCCGGAGATGCTCCACTGACGAAGATGAGCAATCCGTTGAGACGAGCTAGTCCTCGGCCATCTCTTGACTTTTGCGTGATTTCCAGTTCCACTTCATCGCCCTCCTTTAATCCGTGAAATGTCGACAAACCAGTCGCGTCCAGCTATTGATTGCTTTTCGGCTTTTGTTCAACGGCCTTTAAGACTGTTGTCCAAACCCGTTGGCTAGACGAACAAAGTCTGCTATTCAACTAGGATGATTCGGGCACCGTTCATGAATGCGACGAAACCCAGTGGGGCAGATTTCAATCGTGCCAGGCGGAAATATCGACCTCACATGATTCGATTCCTGTTGATTGCGGAATCTCCCCCTTCTTCAGGAGGGTTCTTCTATTTCCGAATGACGATCGGCAAAGACCATCTTTTTCGCGAGACCATGAAAGCTCTCGAACTGTGGCCTCGGAATAAGCCCATGCGAAGAGGAGTTGACAAACGGTCGATGCTACGACACTTTCAGTCAATGGGATTCTATCTATTGGACACTTGCGTCTTTCCAGTCGACAAGCTGCGGCCAATTGAGCGGAGAAAGGCGGTTCAAAACCAGACAGGTCGATTAGTGAGGGATGTGATCGAGGCTAATCCGATGCACATTCTTATCGTGAAATCCTCTATCCTCAATCCAGTACGTATCGCCTTGAGAGACGCCGGTTTGAAGGCTCGAGTGTTGAACATAGGACCCGTCCCATTTCCGTCACATGGGAATCAGCCGATATATCGATCTAAGCTGAGGCGAGCGCTGAGCACGGCTCACCTATCCTTGTAGATTGTCACCTCGGACCGGTCACTTCCTCCTGTTGCCTTGGGTTACGGTGTGGCTAAGTGGCTCGTCTCCAAGGTTGTCGTTACTAATCGTGGTGCCTGATCGTGAGTGAAGTAGGTATAGAGAAAGTGGTCGTGGAGCTAAACGGCTTCCGACAACGAACGGCAATGATCAAGGAAGAGATAGCGAAAGTTAGCAGGGCTCTCGGGGAGCGGGCCGCTCAGCTCAACGACATTGTCGGAAAGAGCTTGTCGAGCCTTCGCGAACAGCTCGGCGGAACCACACTGACAGGTTATCTTGCGTTGCAAGGAAAATACAGTTCAGGCGAGATAAGCGAACAAGACTACAGCTCACAGAGAGACTACTACAAAAGCGAGATGCAGAACATGCTCAGACGACTCGACGAAACTAGAAAGCTCATGATGCTCATGGCCCAGCTGGACTCACGACAACCAGGACAAGGAGCCTCTGGTCCGCAAAGGCCTCCCGCCCCGACAAACTAGTTCCTCCTCATTATTCCTTTTAGCTTGATCCATTACGCGAGGCTACGGACAGTTCCATCTGATCATATCCTGCGAGCCTTCAACCAGTAATATTCGAAATACCTGTCCATAACTCCCGCAAACTCTTCATCTGATAATCGAAACGCTATTCGCGACCCCGGCTCGTTAGGAGTCTCAAGGTTCCAAAGATATGTTAGAACCGTATCTCTACCATCCACGGCACAAACATTGTAGGGTTTTGGAGACTCTTCGTTAGGTTCCTGAATCACCCCAACTTCAGCCTCATCGGAAAGTAATGACAAGCTCTTCTGGTCGACGAAACGTGGATTGACAAACGACAGAACCTTTACCGATACACCTCTTTCCCGAGCTGCTTTCAGCGGTGAACGGAGATCCTCCACGTCCTTCGGGATCAGAGTCGCGAACTGAAGATAGGCGCGGGTCTTTGCAGTCGATACGATCTCTCCAATCTTGTCGGATATCTTGTCGCCTCCGTGGATGACCCAGAGGCTAATGTTCTTCACTACTTCGCGGCGTTCGTAGATCGCTTGAAGATCTTGTTTCATGAGATTGGTAAACGAAACCATTTCAGACTGTTTCTGTTCCAGTTCTAGCTCTGCAACGGACCTTGGCGGATTCGCCTCGTACACAACCGGTCTCCCAGGCCGAGCTCTGATCCATTTTCTCTTCTCTAGGCCTTCTAGTGTTCCGTAGACTCGTGCATAGGGGATTTGCACGCTCTCGCTGATCTCGAACGGGGTTGCGGGTCCGTCGAACACGAGTTTAAGATAGGTTTTGATCTCGTATTCTGTTAGCCCGTGGTCTTTGAGTATTCGATGGATGTTTTCGTCGATTCGAGACATTGGTGCGTGGATGACCTACTTTTTTGCGTAAATCGGGTAGCGAGTATTAGAGGTATTTGACTAAAATAGGTAACGTACATTCGAGTGTCATGTTGACTCTGAACCGCGTCCTGGAAGGATATCCTTGAGCCTGTTCCAATTCGGACCGCGCGCCGACACCTACCTAGGTTGTTCAAAGTCGAACCGCAACCCTGAAGGAATTAAGAAAAACCTATCCGTGAAGGACGCTATGCCTTTGACTATGACAATTCCAGATTTTCACGTTTAAGTAACGTTTTACCCGTAGAATGGAATATGGCGGACATGAAGTACACCCCACTCGGTAATACCGGGGTCGATGCATCAGTTCTTGCTCTCGGAGCAATGACCTTTGGTGCTAAGGATACATGGAAGCTAGGAGGACTCGGTCAAGACACTGTTGACAAGATGGTTTCACGCGCAATTGACGCGGGAATCAACTTCTTCGACACTGCTGACGTCTACGATGAAGGCGAGTCAGAGAAGACCCTTGGCAAAGCGCTCCAACCGTACCGAGATCGAATTCTGATCGCGACTAAGGTTAGAGGCAAAAGCGGACCAGGAATCAACGAGATAGGCCTCTCCAGACACCATATTCGACAGGCAGTCCGACAGAGTCTCGAACGGCTTGGGACAAGTTGGGTTGACCTGTACCAGTTCCACTCATGGGACGCACATGTGCCGCTGGATCAATCGATTGAGGCGATGCAGGACCTCGTCGAAGAGGGACTAGTCAACTATCCAGGCGTATCCAACTTTACCGCCTGGCAGATGGCGACTGTCCAAGCAAGAGCGGAAGAACGAGGTTTCTCTCGATATGAAACGGCCCAGATGAACTACAGCCTTCTAAACCGCGATGTCGAACACGAGATTCTTCCATTTCTCCGATATAGCAAGATGAGTCTACTGGTCTGGAGCCCCCTCCACGGCGGCGTCCTAAGCGGCAAATACTCCAAAGACTCCAAGCCTCCAGGGACTAGAGCGGGAAACCGAGGCCTCTTCTTCCCATTCTTCGACGAGCAGACAGGCTTCGACATAGTCGAGAGAATCAAGCAAGTCAGCAAAGAACAGGATGCAACTCCCGCTCAAGTGGCTCTCTCTTGGCTCCTATCGAAGGGCCATATCGTCCTCGTGGGCGCGAAGACAATGGAACAATTCGAGGAGAACCTAGGCGCACTTGACGTCAACCTTTCCGGCGACCAGATTGGGAAACTAGACGAGCTCACACGACACCGGATCCAGTACCCGAACTGGATGATCGAACGACAAAGTTCCGGGCGGACCTTCCCGGTATCAGAACCCCCGTGGACGAGGAAGAATTAGGCAGGAGAAGAGAGATTATGGATTCTCATGAAACTTCTGGCAGAGATCGAGAAGTAGCAACTCTTGGAGGAGGCTGCTTCTGGTGCACAGAGGCCATTTTCGACCAACTGAAAGGAGTGGACAAGGTGGAATCAGGTTATTCCGGTGGAAAAGTCCCGGACCCATCCTACGAAGATGTGTGCACCGGATCCACAGGACACGCGGAGTCGATCCAGATAACCTTCAATCCCAAGCAGATTTCTTTCAAGGATATCCTGCAGATCTTCTTCACGACACACGATCCGACTACACTGAATCGCCAGGGGGCAGATGTTGGTACCCAGTACCGGTCGGCAATCTTCTACCACAATCCCGAACAAGAAGCTGTAGCTAAGGAAGTAATCAAAGAAACGAACGCGGCGAAAATATGGAAGAAACCAATCGTGACCGAGGTTACGCCGTTCAAGGCGTTCTACAAGGCTGAAGATTACCATCAGGAATATTTCAAGAACAACGCACGACAACCTTACTGCCAGGTCGTAATCGCGCCCAAGATCGTAAAGCTACGAGAGCATTATCGAGAAAAACTGAAGGTGGTATAGGCTCCAATCCTGATCGAGTAACGATACCCGACGAAAACGCATGGGGTCTGACACTAAAATGATTAGAGTTAGTGGTACTTTTCCCATCTAAGGCGTAGTTACGACTCGCCAATAAGTCAAGCACAAGCTAAGACGATTTCAATTCCTACGTCCCACAGCTGAATCAGAAAATGGCCGAAAACATTCCAGCAACTTGCCAAAGATCCCGAACCCGAGTCGTCATCAAGACGATAACGTTCACGCTATCTGTCTCATTGGTTCTGCTTTCCGGCTGGACTTTCGTCAAGTATCTCCGCTATGCCTCCATTCAGGGCTATATCGTGGAAGGAATAAGACTCAGCCTTTCGACTTTCCAGATCGAGATTGTTCTGGCTGGACTAACCGGACTATTGGGCTCGCTCTTGATTCAAAGCAGGCGACGTTCAAGAAAGGCCAGGACGAGTCCGTTGAAAATGACCCAGTTGACGTTCGGGACGGGGAAACCCGTGCATCCCCTCATGATGACACAGAGGCCGGCAAGAGATACGAAATTCGTCATCCGAAAGACCAACAAGCCAGGAAGAATCTCTCGGAACCGAATGGGCGAGAAACTTCCATCCACGTACACAGGCGAAACAGACAATAGTTCAACATAGCAAGCCCAAGAATCTGCCTGTTGTCGGACACGCTCTCTGAAGACTGGAAAATTCTAACAACATCGTCCCCAGCCATTCGACAAGAGTTAATGATTGGTCGGCCCAATCGGAGTCTCAATTGGTCATGTTGGACTAATCTCTCCGATAGGTAAACCCCGTATCGGAGCGGGAGTCTATGCTACAAGCAGGAGACTGTTCATAGTTGGACCCGGCAAGGCCACTTTTCCTTCGAGTCTGAACAAGATTGCCGCTGGGTCCGGTAAGGGAGATTTCGTACCTTCAAACTTGACCAAGGATCAAAATGACGCCCTAATTGGCGCTCTGACCGAGAACAAACGGTTCGAAATTGGCAGAGGCCAAGTTTCACAGATCGAAGTGAAAAAGCCTCCTGGTTTTCTCAGAACAGGATCGCTAAAGATAACTTCAGCTGACGGACAGACCCTGGACATTAGGATAAGCTTGAACATGCATTATGAGTGGACCGTCAGACTTGTACAAGCGTTCAAGCCTGAAGCTGTAACGCTCGACTGAAAAGATCAGGGGGACGCGTGTACGTGTTCCCACCCTTGCTTCAAAGAGCGAAGAGTGTGCAAGCATTCAGTGTGGATTAGTTAGCTCGTGAGTACGGTACTATCGTGAGGGAAACCACGGAGTAAAGAAGCGTGGGAGTGGTCAACTTTCAGGAATCATGGTTGATGCATCCCGTCATGGAACCATTTCGCAAGCCTTACCTGGTTCGTGTTTCCGTACCTCTCAACTTGGACGATTCCGCGTTCTGACAACGCTGCGACTACTCTATGTGTCTTCAATCGTGATAGACCCGATTCCTTCGTGATGTACTTTTGCAAGTACGTGCCTCCATGGGCATCTAGAACATTGACGATGCTTCTCTCTTCAGGCTTGAGAGTCTTCATAACCATGGCCGTGTTTTCTTTCCCGTTACCATTGCCGGGTGCGTAATAGTTTTTCATCTCAGGCAGCACCAGGAAATAGATGACCCCAACCATGCTGGCTAGTACCGTGCAGAGAAATAGAAGCGAGGAAAACAAGACCAGAAATGGAAAGGTGGCTGGAAATCCTCTCGTGAGAAGTTGAGAGAGAACCTCCAACGGAGATTCTGTAGGGGCTAGGACTAGGGCGAGGATGTACCCCGAGACTGCAAGTCCGCCCGCAGCCGACACCAGCATTATCAGGAGGATCTGCAGTTTCTCCAAGTCTCGCCCTACCCCCTTCTCCTTCGCCTAATCCGATCGAGTTCTCCCTATTGCGGGGACGTTGTTGACGCTATCGATGGTGGTTTCCATCTTAGGGTCATTATTCCGCCGACTATACCCAGAACTGATCCGACTATGAAACCTCCGAAGCCGAAGAAGCCTAGGATGCTAAAGACCAGTACCAGTATGCCCCACGTCTGTCGCTGATTGGGCTTCAGGCGCAGCAGTACAGCTGACATTGTGACGATGATCCCACAAATGAGGCCGAATACAGCGATTGCTCCGACGAACCCTGCCGCGAGAGCGCCAGGACTGCCTGTGTAGCCACGTGGCGGCGTGAAGTTGGTGTAGTTGAGATGTGGCAAAATGACTACGCTGATGGTCAGCAGGAATATGTCAAAGAGTACTATCAGAGCGCCTCCTACGAGAGCTAGTATCGAGGGAATGTTCGGGTATTCGACGGCTGTTCTTGACGACATTTTGGATTTCTTACCTCCAGCCCTACCACGTGTAGGAGATAGAGGAAATAGGTTGGGTGAAACGATCTTGATACAATCTCTCAGAGAGCTGGGCTTCTGGTTCGACCAGCTCGATTCTGAGTCCGAGCAGAGCTCTTCGTGAATCTAGTGCATGGTCGCGGATGATTACTGGTAGCCCGGGGGAGATTCGAACTCCCGTCGACGGGTTTCTTCCCCTAGTAACGGTCCAAAGCCCGTCATTGGCCGGGCATGTGCGCCCTTGCTTGTCCGCTACACCACCGGGCTACAGTCGAGCCCCGGCTTCGATTAGTCCAATAAGCCTTCCCAAGTTTCACAGGTGCTGAACCAGAAACGAGAGTCTAGACCCTCATTACTTGCACGTGGGGGACGCCGGCGATTGATATTACCGCGTGCGGATGGACTAGTCCTTTTTCGATCGCAGCTCGAACAATGTTTTCGCCGACAAGGTTGAGGATGTCAGCTCGGTCCAATAACATTAGGGCCTCCAAGAGGTCGACGGTGGCATTTCCGTAGAAGTTGGTCTGCAAGGAGAGTTTCAACTTGCCTTCCCGAAAAATTTTTCCAAGCAGTTCTTTGTCGCAGCAAGCCACCATCGTGCCCTTTTCTGTTCTGTATGACCGGGCATAGACGAGGCCCAAAAGGTCAGCCACATTCCTACGTTGTCAGAATAGACGAGCGAGCGCCGCAGGCCTCGCAGACGAGGAACGACAAACGGTCTCTCCGCTCGACCCTTGTATCAGGTCTGTGACATACGGGGCAAATGACGAACCGGCTAGAGTAAGCGCCAACTAGTCGGTTGATGGTATCTCTGGAAAACTTGCCCTGGAAATAGCCTTTCCCACCTTCGAAGGAGCCCGCGGTAGCCATCTCCTTTGCCAAATACTTCAAGATGTGAAGTGGGTCCCTGTTCAATCGATCGGCGACATCGGCGAAGTTGTGAACTATTGTCCGGGCTCCAATCACCGATACGGAGGCAATGGGAAGCTCGAACCGCTCCCCTGTGGTGCCAGGCGTTGTGATGCCTGCCAGTGCTCTGTCAAGTAGCTGATCATAGTTATCCGATGTAGTGACCCTTCTTACAATACGCCCTTCCCGGTATTTCAACCGTTTCCGAGAGCAGATTCCGCAAACCCTTATCATAATCCAGACGTCAAAACGCGAATTCTATTCTGGGAAGGGTGAAAAAAACTGGGAAGATGGATTGTCTGCTCTGGATGGCCATACGTCAACGACCGGCCGCACCTCGGAACCTTCACCCAGCTTCTCTCCGCCGATGTTTACGCGCGCTATCTCAGACTGAAAGGCGAAGACGTCGTCATGGTCAGTGGGAGTGACGAGCATGGCACTCCCATCGAGGTAGAGGCCATCAAACTGGGTATTCCGCCCCGCCAGCTAACGAACAAGTATCACAAGCTCATCGTCCATCTTCTCAAGGCTTTCGAGATAGAGTTCGACAACTATACTCGAACCGAGAGCCCAGTTCACAAACAGTTCGTTCGAGATTTCTATGCCAGAGTCGAAAAGAACGGCTACGTTTACAGCCAAAAGATAACACAGCTATACTGTATGAAAGACAAACGCTTCCTACCCGACCGTTTCGTCGAAGGTGAATGCCCTTACTGTCACAACCCCAACGCCCGCGGCGATCAATGCGACAACTGTGGCAGGGTCCTTGACCCTAAGGACCTCGTTAACCCACGATGTGCCCTCGATCACGAGATCCCGGTTCAGAGAGAATCGGAACACTGGTTCTTCGACCTGCCCAAACTCTCAGAACCGCTGCGAAAATACATCGAAACAAACCCTAACTTTCCCGAAAACGCGCGAAACTTCAGCTTAGGCTGGATCAGGGACGGGCTCAAACCTCGCTCGCTAACTCGCGATAATGCCTGGGGCATACCAGCACCCTTCAAAGGCGCAAAAGGAAAGACGATCTATGTCTGGATGGAAGCCGTTCTCGGATACGTCTCAGCAACAAAAGAATGGGCCGAAAAAAAGAAACGCCCCTCCTTATGGAAGAAGTACTGGTTTGACCCCCAAAGCCACAACGTCCACTTCATAGGAAAAGACAACATACCATTTCACGTCGTGATCTTTCCAGGGTTACTCTTGGCCACGAGAGAGAACTATGATCTGCCCTGGGAGGTCTCCTCCTCCGAGTACATACAACTCGAAGGACAGAAATTCTCCAGAAGCAGAAAAATCGGCGTCTGGATGGACGAGGCCCTTGAGCTAGAAGGACCAGAATACTGGCGCTACGCCTTGATCAGCCTCAGACCCGAGCAGAAGGATACCAACTTCACATGGGAAGAATTCGAAAGAAAAGTCAACACTGAACTCAACGATGTTCTTGGGAACTTCGTTCACCGAACCATATCATTCACTCAAACACACTACTATGGAAAGGTACCAGAATACTCCGCGAACAGGGAGCAGCACACAAAGATCCTTTCATCACTTAGCTCTAGCCTCCAAAATGTGGATGACAGGCTCGGACACTTTAGACTGAAAGAGGGTCTGGAACAGGTCGTCGAGCTGGCACGCGAAGGAAACAGGTATCTCAATGAGCACGAACCATGGCGCCTCTACAAGACTGATGCGCAAGCCGCTGGCGAGACCCTTGGGATCTCAATACAAATTGTGGCAACCCTCGGCATACTCCTACAGCCTTTCCTTCCTTCAACCTCGAAAAAGATCTGCCGCAGCTTAACGGGCAAAGCGAGTCTTCGATGGGAATCCGCTGGCAAGACAATAATAAAACCTGGAGCGAAAATTCGCTCTCTCCCGCCTTTGTTCCACAAGGTCAATGCGGAAAAGCTTCGTTCTAGGCTAGATGAAGTCAGGAGCAGGGTTCCCGTTGAAGCTGAAGCTTGACCTACATGTACACACTAACAGATCCAGCGATGCCTTCACATCGCCCAAACAGCTTGCAATCATTTGTAGGGATCGTGGACTAGATGGTCTAGCGATAACCGACCACAACGTTCTTACCGTCGACTTTAGCGATGACCCTGTCATCCTTCCTGGGATCGAAATATCGACGCGACATGGGCACATAATCGGGCTCGGACTCTCGGAGGCCATTCCCAGAGGACTGTCGGCTGACGACACAATTCGGAGAATCAACAATCTTCACGGAATCTCGATCGTCCCCCACCCGTATGATCTTCTTCGCTCGAGTGTAAGACCAAACACTCTGGCGGTCCGTCCTGATGCGATCGAAGTAATCAATTCCTCTAGCTTCCTCCACTCCGTTACTTGGAAGCGGGCACGGAAATTCGCGGAGAAAGAGAACTATCCTATGACAGCTGGAAGCGACTCGCATATTCCGGAGACAATAGGAAGAGCATACACTGAGGTAGAAAGCCCCTCGAAGGATACTGCATCAGTGTTGTCTGCTCTAAAATCTGGATTAGTAACTCCTGTCGGCCGTCCAATCCGGGTATCCGAGCGAGTTCGAAAAATGTTCCATGCCAAGCGTGAGGAAAACTAGTCCCTTCGGGCTTGAACTTGCTCCATTTGATACAGTGGCACTGAGAGTGTCGTGAACTCCTGGCCGTCTTCTTGACCGTATTCCGCGTCGTATAGTTCGATAAAGTCGATAAACCCGTTCAGCGCGGTCCCGTAGGGGTAGCCTGTCAAGAAGAGGCATACGGAAGGCTCTGAGGGGCTGTAGACGCTTCCGTGTACGAAGGATAGATTTGATCCTACGATGGAAACCAGTGTGTCGTACGCTTGGGCGAACTGGGCAGTGCTGAGAGTGGCTGGTCCTCGATAGAGGAGCAACGCTCCCTTGGCCTTGTTGAGAGGCAGGTTCGCAGACGGCGTTCTGAGAGCCTCAATCACAGAAGTTTGAAGCGTATCCCCGGTTCTAAGCGAGAAATTACAGACTGTCGCTAGGTCTCCTCTCGAGAGAACTTTCAGAATGTCTCTGGCTTCGACATCTTCGGCTCCAGACAACAGCTCGGTGAGACTTCGAACGGCAATACTCGCTGTTTCGTCGGTGCTTCTCTTGGATGTACTTAGATAGTCTCGGTTGACTCCGTTGTCTATTACGATCGTGCAATCGCACGCGTCGACCATTTTCTTGAGTCCTCGCAGGGCGATGAATCGACGTTCTCTCTCGTGAATGAAGGGAATCGCAACGACCGATACTACTGGGCGAACTGGGGTCCGTGATCTTTGTGCGATGATCGGTGCACTTTGTGTTCCCGTTTCACCGCCCAGCCCTGTTACAACGATGGTGAAATCCGAGCCATCGGTATATGATGTGACCCGGTGGGCTGCAGACTGAAAGACCTTCTGGTCGTCTCGGCCAACCATGACTTTTGAGTTTGTTGACGCGACTGAGTCCTCAAGGAAGACCTTGTTTCGAGCAGGTGACCGCGAGAGCTGTCCTCTATCAGTGTTGACAGCCACACAGCGGCTCGGGCTAACCCCTCCCCCTATCGCATGGCTCAGCAAATTATTCCCCGCACCCCCTACTCCAACAATGGAGACTCTGAGGATCGGATTCGCTAGCCTCTCGTCGGAAGAGATTTCTTCTGCAGACAAAATCGATCAGGACAGTTGGGAAGGGAACGATCATATATCATATGAACAGGCAGAGCGTATTCAAATCGTAATACGAAATGAATATTCTACTTCATTGAGATAATAAACACACCTGTCAGACGCTCTTCGAACCAGTCAAATGGGCCCGTCATGGACCTTTCCTACATTAGGCAGGTATGTCAGATTGCCTTGCAGAGACATGCTGGAAATAGAGTAATTCATTAAGAAGTTTGACCACGGGTTTTCGGGTTGTTCCACTTGAGGGTGATCGTCTTGGGATGTGACGCCTTCACTTCATCGATTCTTCCGACCGAAGTGTTGTGTGGAGAACTTCTTAGTCTATCCGGGTCAGTCTCTGCCTCCTTTGCCGCTTTGAGGAACGCCTCGACAAGTTCGTCGAGGTCTCGGAGACTCTCTGTCTCTGGCGCTTCGACCATCATCGCCTCGTCTACAATTTGTGGAAAATAGACGGTGGGCGAATGGAGCCCAAAATCTAGCATTCTCTTCCCCATATCTAACGCTCTGACGCCCGTCTGTTCGTTGATCCTCTTCGCGCTCAAGACGAACTCGTGTTTCCTCTTCCGACTAAAAGGGAGTTCAAACTTGCTCCGCTCTAGAACCTTGGAAAGGACGTAGTTTGTATTCAATACGGCAGTTTCCGCGACGGCTTTCAGACCGTCAGGGCCGAGACTTAGAATGTACGCATAGGCTCGGACCAAGACGCCGATGTTGCCATGAAACGCGGTCACCTTACCGACAGAGTCAGGAGCATCATAGTCGAAGAAGTACTTCTTGCCATCAAAACCGACTAATGGTAAAGGTAGGAATTTTTCCAGATCTTTCCTAACCCCGACTGGCCCGGCGCCCGGTCCACCGCCGCCGTGAGGCGTTGCAAACGTCTTGTGAAGGTTAAGATGGACGATGTCGAATCCCATGTCTCCCGGGCGGACCTTCCCCAGTATGGCGTTGAAGTTCGCTCCATCGTAGTACAGCAGACCCCCGGCGTCATGAACAATTTTCGCTATTTCGAGTACATTCTTCTCGAAGATGCCTAGGGTGTTGGGGTTGGTGATCATCAGGCCCGCTGTCCTAGGTCCAACTACCTTTCGGAGGGCCTCAAGGTCTACCATCCCGTCATCGTTTGATGGGACAACGACCACGTTGAATCCTGCCATTGCTGCGCTGGCGGGGTTTGTTCCGTGTGCCGAATCGGGAATGATCATTTCGCGCCTTTCATCCAACTCTCCTTTCGACCTGTGATACGCGCGCATAATGAGCGCTCCAAGATATTCCCCAGCTGCGCCTGCCACAGGCTGAAGGGACATTCTGCTCATCCCCGTGATCTCCGCGAGGAACTGGTCCAGCCGGTGCATTAGGGCCAGGATTCCCTGCACCGTCGACTCGTCTTGCTCGGGATGTATCTTTTCCAGTTTCGGATTCTGGGCTATTACTTCGGAGACTTTTGGGTTGTACTTCATTGTGCAACTCCCTAGTGGATAGATTCCTAGATCTACTGCAAAGTTCTCTTGAGAGAGGCGCGTGTAGTGCCGAACCACTTCCGGTTCAGAAACCTCGGGCAACGGAGGCAGCCCGCTTCTCAACAGGGCTTTTGGTACGCCATTCCAAGGATCCCGCCCCACGACCTTCCGCTCAATATCACTAGGTCTTGCCGGGGTGTGTCCTCTCTTGCCGTTTCCGGATCGTTCTATGATGAGCGGTTCGTGCCACTTTGCCTGGTGAAACAAGCGCTAAGCCTCCCGAAGCTTCTCGATCAGAAGCCGAATCTTGTCTATCGATTCAGTGCTATGAACCTCTGTCACGCAGAAAAGTGCACTCTCACCTAGCTCGGGGAAGTCCTGGACAAGGCTCTTGCCCCCATGAACTCCATGGCTGAGCAACGACTTGTTCAATCTGGCCAAGGTTCCTTTTGCCCCTTCGAAAGAAACGGCAAACTCTTGATAGTGTTGGCTCGCGAACCGGGGTGCCACTACGCCTGGTATCTCGCCAAGCATCTTGATCGCATAATTCGTCTTGACAAGAATGCTCTCAAACAACTCGCGGAGGCCCTGAGGTCCTAACAAGGAGAGGTAGGCAGCCGCTCCTATTGCAAAAAGAGCCTCGTTCGTGCAAATATTAGACGTAGCTCTCTCCCGGCGAATATGCTGTTCCCTAGTTTGAAGAACCATACTGAACGCCCTCTCCTTTCCGTCCAGGGTCGTGGTCATCCCGATCAACCGCCCCGGAAGCTGGCGTATCAGGTTCTCCCCTCGGCACCCAATCATTCCCAGGGCGGGTCCGCCGAAGTTCATCTCTGTCGAGATCGATTGACCCTCGGCTATGACGATATCTGCTCCATACTCGCCAGGAGGTTTCAATCCTCCAAGCGATACCGGATCGAAGCCGACTATCGACAATGCCCCCTTCTGATGAGATATCGAGGGGACGTTCGCTACCTCCGGGTCGAGAACACCGAAGAAAGATGGGACTTCACAATATACGGCGGCAGTATCCCGGTCAACTTTGGACTGCAAGTCGGCGGAATTTATGCCGCCAGTTTCCTTGTCAAACAAGAAAGTCTCGAGTCGAATGCCCACAGGCTCGGTGTAGTTCCTGAGGACCGAAAACTTGGCAGGGTGCATGCCGAGAGGTACGAGAATCTTCTTCCTTCCCGTGGCTCGACACGCCATTCGAGCCGCTTCGCCAAGGGCCGTTGACCCGTCGTAGAGCGACGAATTAACGGCGTCCATCTGTGTAAGATCGGCGATCATGGACTGGAACTCGAATAGAGATTGGAGGAGTCCCTGAGAAATCTCCGCTTGATAGGGAGTGTAGGAGGTCTGGAACTCTGTACGAGAGAGGATCGATTTGACGGCCGCAGGAAGATAATGGTTGTAAATGCCCGCCCCGAGGAAAATTGGCATGTCACTCGCGGACTTGTTCTCTCCCAAAACGCGGTCGACGTGGCTCTTGACCTCTTGTTCTGACGGTAGCCAATCGACCTTTAAGGGACGATTAGTGCGAACTTGAGCTGGAATGTCGGAATAGAGTTCCTCTATTGAGGCAACTCCGATTGCCTCCAGCATCGTTTTCCGAATCGGTGCACCGGCATTGGGAAGAAAAGGATGGTCGAATGTCGCCATCGGAATTCTCATCGCGGTCGGCTCCCGACTACTGATAATCCTTCGCTCAGGGAAATCATTTCTTTTATAATCGGCTATTGCTGACTCGGCTTCATGCTCCCTAGCGGGTGGGAGGTCACCACCGCTGTCATCCTTGCAATCGTATCCTTTCCCGTGTCCCTAGTTCTAACCCGCTTCTTCATGCAAGTGAACTCAAAAAGGGGAATCGTTGGGATAGATGTCCATAAACTTAGCAAACCGCGAATCCCCGAGATGTGCGGCGCCGCAATACCCGTTACGCTGATACTACTGTCTTCAGCCTACGTTCTGACCGGGGGCGGAAACGCAATCACGATGCTTGCCTTCTCCCTAGTTGTTGGTTCCGCGGCGATCGTAGGCGCAGTGGATGACAGACTGAAGCTGAGAGGCATCTACAAACCTCTGCTGACCCTCCTCTGCGGTCTTCCAATTGTAGCCCTTGGATTGGTCTATCCCAATCAAGTGTACAATCCGACACTTCAAGTACCAATCTTCGGGAGCTTCCACCTCCCCATCATCTATCCACTGAGCATACCGGTCGCCATCTCTGTTACCTCAAACACGACCAACATGCTCGACCCGCTAAACGGCACGATGGCAGGCGGCGTCTCAATAATATCCGCGGCACTCCTCATAGGAGTCCTCATCACCGGCCCCGCGCCAAGCACAGTCTTCCTATACGCCTGCCTACTCTTCTCGGCGCTAGGTTTCTTCTACTTCAACAGATACCCGTCAAGAGCGTTTTCAGGAAACGTGGGACAATTGTCCATCGGTGCAGCTTTAGGCGCGCTGGCGATACTTGGAAGGACAGAGATTGCGAGCATAGTGGCCATGTTCCCTCAGATCCAGAACTCCTTCTTCTTTCTCTCAAAAATCAAAAGGTTCACCGAGCACCGAGCGTTAACCGCAAAGCCGACAAAATTGCTAGACGACGGTCGCCTAGCTTCGTCATCGGATCCCAAAGCACCACTGACCCTTGTTAGGACACTGCTCGTCGGTCGACCGGCTAAGGAGTCTGAGGTCGTCTCGACCATCTTTGCTCTTTTCCTCATCTCAGGAGTGCTGGCATTGATCACAATGATTCTGATAGGGTGACAAGGCTGAACCAAAGAGCGGTTTCCCTCCAACTCCTCGTCTTCGTAACCCAGTGGGGATTGATGATAATCGGATTCGGAATCCTCGCCGTAGTGGTAGCTCCACTTCGTTTACAATTCGACCCAAGTCTCGGCCGTTATTTTGACGCGGCGGTGAAAGCCATGATAGCTCTCGTCTTGTCGATTTCATGGCTTTTCATCTGGGACCGCCAAGTCCGGCTGTATTTCTACCGGAAGAGAGAGGTCACTGCAGAACCGGCTTAGGAATAGTTTTCGGCGCGCCATTTTCCGCCTTCCACCATTGCGAAACCCATGTCAGTATTCTTGGTGAACCACAGGTTCGCGGGCAGGGCGTTCAGAGTCTTAGTCGATGGGATCTTCTCGCCGAGACACAGCCTTGCAGCAAGCCATGGAAAATTCCATTCAGGATGACCTAGTCTCAAAGAGGCCAAAGTGAGATAGTGGACGTTGGTAGTGAATCTGCAGTTGATCTCAGTCGGACGCGGGACGCCTCTCACATCACCCTTTAGATCAACGCAAAAAATCCCGTGCGGTTTCTCGGAAACGGCTCTAATCGCCTCTAGAGCAGTCATGTTTACCTTGTTTGAATGAACCACCCGGTTTAGCTTGGAAGTCCCGCCCGAGCCTACGATTCGATGCCCCACCCAGCTCAGACGCTCACGAACCATAGAGGTCACCAGCTCTCCTTTGGTCCAGATAGACATGAAACAGAAATCTCGATTAGGAAGATACTCTTCCACGATGAAATCCGTCCGCAATCCTTCCGTCCAGTGATAACCAACCCAGTACTCTACGCTTCGCCAGCTCTTTGCCAGGCAACTCAAGCTCCCCCCGGCTCCCTGCCTCGCTCTCACCCAGCAGGGAAATGCGAGCTTCCTAACCAGTTGTCTTGTACTGCGGTTGCGGGGTGAGAGAACGGTTGGCTCCTTCCTGAGACCTTTCTTGAACCATCTGGACAATGCCTCGTACTTGTCCTGACAGACTCTAACGGCTTCACGGTCAGGTAGGAACATTGCAGCGCGAACTTGGTCCCTGTCTCTTGACAATCGGCCTACTTCCGAGTCGGGCTGAGGAAAGATCATCTCAACCTTGTCCTTCTTGACAACTTGGTTGAGGCGCTGCAGATATCGCGGGCTGTTGGCCGGGGGGAGGGAATAGGCTCTGTCGATCCATCTGTTTAGTTCGATACTGGTCCTGTCTACATCGGTTCCTTCGAGGACTATCTTCTTACCATCATTACTGACTCTCAAACTCCAGCAAACATTGTTGCCTGCACTACCTCCAGCACCAGTGACCAGAATACTCCGCATGGCGATACCTTGGCGTCGTGTTTCGTGTTTGTATGGGAATAAATAAGTAGGGAGTCTTTTCGGTTGCTAGTCCAAGCCCCACGGTGCACAATGGTCTCTGCAAATGAAGGCACTCGTACTCTCGCTTCTGCTGTTGGCAATATTGTCAACCCAGCTTCCTAGCCCGGCCACGGCTCAAACACCTTGCACCTTGAGCAGCTGCACCGCCATCGTAAATAGATCCATAGTGACAAACAACTGGGGCGTCACCTTTGTGAGCGACCAGTTCACACTCACCTTAGGCTCATCGCCCGTGTCCCAAATCGCGCTCGGCATACCCTCCACTCTAAGCAGTAAGCTTCGATTCACAGAGGCTGTCGATTCGCAATCGAACCAGCTGCGAATTTCCCCCCCGAGCACGTCGAGCCTGCCCTCAGGGGGCAACTACTCAGCAATTGACATCGCATTCCCCTCAGCTAAGACCGGAGGATACAGCTTCAATCTAACAAGCGTATATTCAGACCTACTGAATTTCAACGCGACTTCAAGCAGCTTCACTTTTGCGTTCGAACCTTTCCCCCTCACCGACGGAACTTACAATGTTACTAGCGCCCAGCTTTCAGTGAAGACTGGCGATTGGCCGTCTCCGAAGGTATCGTCAGTGGACGGGACCTTCGCCAGCGCAACATTCACGGCCCAGACAACTACCCTGAAGCCCTACAATACGACCGTGGCGACAATGACCTTCTCATCCTCTGGCACCGCCCAGAGCATTTTTGACGTCGTAGCAAATCGAACCATCACGCTTACACAAACTGGCTCAATACAAGTCACAGACTTTTACAACATGACGAACAGAGGTCATGATCTGTCTAGTCTCACTCTACCTCTTCCGAAGAACGTTCAAACAGCCACTGCCAGCGACATCATAGGAGTAGTCAGCAGCCTTACTGCATCGACGGCGACAGACGGCACAAACACGGTGACGTTCATTCCGAGGTTCGGAACGGTAAAGGCCGGAGCCGAATCTTCTGTTAGAATTACTTACGCACTTCCGAACCAGTCTAACCTAATATCCAAAGGCTTGGGGCGATTCGAACTTAGCTTCCGATTATTCGACAATGTCAAGTTCTTCGAACCAACACTGCAGATGAAAATAGTAACCCCCTTGGGGTTCCGCCTAGACTCTCTGAGCGGCCAAACCTTCACCACATCTGGCAACCAAATCCTCGTGGCAGTCTCTAGGGTCACGCCAATGTCAAGCCTATCGTTTACGATGGACTATCAGCTTGATCCATTCTGGGCAAGTCTCTCGGCTCTAGGATGGGCTGGACTCGCTGTGGGGTCAATCGCGGCCGTTGTCCTAGCTGTTGGCGCAACTAGCACCGCGGGAGTAACAGTCTCAGGCGCACCGTCCGAGCTCATCGGACGGTTCGTGGAATTGTACGATGAAAAATCAGCAATGAGACTAGAAGCCGAAAAAATGGACGAGGACCTCGCGAGAGGAGCTCTTAACCGCCATGAATTCAAGAGAAGAAGACGTGTTATCGACTTGAGAATCGCCGAGTTGGACAGAACACTTGCACCAGTCAAAGACCAGTTGTCAAAGGCGAACCCCCGCTACCAAGACATGATCAAAAGGCTCGAACGAGCTGAGGCCGACATCCAAGTAGTCCGAACAACATCTGCAGACCTTCGGAACCAGTACAGGAGCGCTAGAATAGCTAGAGAGCTGTACGAGTCTTTGATCTCAGACCTCGCTAAGAGGAAGGAAAAGGCTCAGCAAACGATGGACACCATAGTCATTAATCTGAGAGAGGAGACTAGGTAAGAATCCTCCCCTGGTCCCCCGATAATTGAAAATCCGCATAGAAGAATACGACAACTGGTTGGATCGAGAACTCGAGAAGGCACTGCGCCCTACCAGGAGTAAGGCAGGAAAACTTTCTGACGACGCGCGCCGGGCACTTGATGAGTCCCGAAGCTTCTTCGAGGAACTCTCTCGCAAAGCCGACGGAAACCTTGCGACCAAGAAAGACCCCATCTCGTATCGAGCCGCAAGAGTCGTAGGAAGAGTCGGCCGCGATGCTATCTCAAGCATAGAAAAGATCCAAACCCCCCAGGAGGTTAGCTGGGATTCCTACAAGGTTCTTCGAGACAATCTCTCCAACACAGCTCGCTCTCTGAGAGAGAGCAGGACCAACACCCAGAGAGAAGTCCACGGACTCTATCTGCTAGACATGCTATCATTCTCGGGAATCGTCGAGAGAATTGCGAAAGTCGGAGAAAAGATATCACAGTTCCTCGAGGGAGACGGAGAAAATCTTCAGCGAGCCAAGACCCTTACCGGCATCGTTGAAACGATCCATCAAATCCGCCTGGAATTGGACGAGAAGAAGAAGGAGACTGTCGAACTTGAACGAACCCGTGAATCGCTCTCGTCCGCGGTGAAAGAGTTGTCAAGCGAGATGGAGAAGATCACATCAAACGATTCCCTCAAACAAGTCTTGGAAATCGAGAAAGAACTCCGGAAGGAAAGCAGAGAATTCAGAACAGATACGCTGACCCATCTCCGACGACCTCTCCGAAAACTTAGGGACCTCTCGCAGCGAGGGGAAATCGCCATTAGAGCTGAGGAGAGAGACGCACTAGGCGAGTATATTCAATCCCCGTACAGGAGCTTCCTTTCGCGAAACTCGGGACCCTACCTCACCCCGATTCTGACAAACCTGAAAAGCGCTCTAGCCTCAGGCAAGATGGGGCTCAGCCATAGAAAGACCACCAGAGTTGTGGTTCAGCTGGACCAGCTAACAACAACGGAGCATCTCGCCGAGAAACAGAGCAAAGGCCGAAGCCTCCTGGGGCAACGACAGCGACTCCTACATGATCCAAACTGCAAGAATCTGTATCTCGAAAGGAAAATCGTTCTCAAGAAAATTGAAGAGGGAAAAAAGAACGAGCTTCAAGCCGCCGAAAGGCTTCATTTGGCGGAGGAGAAGATCAAGGCCTTGAACAAACAGTTCGAGGAATTGCTAACTCAAGCAGAATCGAAGACCAAACAATACCTGTCACGCGACGTTCAGATAGAACGAGCTCGACTTTCGAAATAGATCCGAAACCAACTTAGATCCACGAGGATGTAATATTCGGCGGCAGAAAAACTAGGAGGTCTGTCCTAGACCTCTGTTTATCCTCTGGAGGAGAGAACTGAACATTTTCGCGGTTAGTTTGCCTGTCTGGGTATTCCTTGGGCTTGGATGGTACGACGCGAAGACCTTGCGGCCGTCTGAGAGACCGAATTCGAGCCCATGTTCAAACTTCGGAATCTTGTCCGAGAAGAGATTGTCTTGCTTCAATAGGTTCATCGTTGAACGATAGGCAAGTTGGCCCAAACACAGGATGACTCTGGACCAATTGCATATCTCCAACTCCGATTTCAGAAAATGTGCGCAGTTGGAAATTTCCTCGCTCGTGGGCTTATTGTCGGGAGGAACACATTTTACGGCCGCGGTCACGTAAACTCCATGCAATTCTAGTCCATCATCCGCGTCAACCGAGCGGGACTGGTTTGAAAATCCTGCTTCGAAAAACGCTTTCACCAAGAAGTCAGCGCTCCTATCTCCTGTGAACACTCTTCCAGTCCGATTCCCGCCGTGAAGTGCTGGAGCTAATCCGACCACGAGAATCGAAGCCTTGATGTCTCCGAAACCGGGGACAGGTTTGCCCCAATAGTTCCAGTTGAGAAACTGCTTCTTCTTGACCTTGGCCACAGACTCCCGGTAATTAACCAGCCTAGGACAGACCCGGCATTCGACGACCTCCTTATTCAGAGGCAAAAGCCTATCCTTTGCGAATGGTGAGGTCCCGTCGATTGAGTCCGAGTTCATGGTCATCGCCTTGCTCATCCAATTGGACCGTCTACGACTAGATTAGCAAGTTCGGTGAAATGTTTGTTAACAAAGAGAGTCGTTCGTGTCTGCCCATATAAGCGGGGACCCTCTGGCTGTTTATATGAGATGACTTGGAACCTCACCAGTTCCTGAGCCCAGAGCATGGAATTCTGAGGATATCGAATCCCTCACCTGTCCCTATTAGCTGTTTTCTGCGAATCAATCTCTTAGTATTCATACAGAATAGAATCGCCTAACAATGATCGTTAGTGTACTAAACAACAAGGGCGGGACAGGAAAGACCACAACAGCTGTAAACCTCGCAACCGCAACCGCGATTGAAGGCAAAAAGACACTCATCGTGGACTTGGACCCTCAGGGAAACGCCACCACCGGATTAGGCTTCGAGAAAGCAACACTTTCTTCGACGGTGTACAACGTTCTCTCTCAATCGCGGAAGGCAGAAGAAGTAATTCTAAACACCCGTATCGAGAAACTCTCGTTACTACCCAGCAATCTGGACCTAGCCGGTGCAGAAGTCGAGCTGTCATCCACCCCCGGTAGAGAATATGTGCTCAGAGAATCCATTGGTTCTATCAAAGACCAGTTCGAACAAATTGTAATCGACTGCCCACCCAACATCGGACTGCTCACACTCAACGCACTCGTGTCGTCCGACCTAGTCCTCATCCCGGTCCAATGCGAGTTCTATCCCATGGAAGGACTACCAACACTTCTCAAAGTCATGGATCTCGTCAGATCCCGGCTGAAGGCAGCCTTCGACTACCGGATCATACTGACAATGTACGACCGAAGAACAGCACTATCACGCCGAGTCATGCAACAAGTAAACAACAACTTTGGCGAACGCGTTCTGAAATCCGTAATCCCCAGATCCGTACGCATGGCAGAAGCTCCAAGCAAAGGCCTACCAGGGATACTGTACCGGCCAAGAAACCCTGCATCAGAACAATACCGTGTACTAGCAAAGGAGCTGCTACAAGTCCAACCGGTCGCAATAGCTTAGCGTGATACAAAGAACCCGCGGCACATCAACTCTGAACTAGAACTGCCTGACCGTCCCGTTTTTTTCTGCCCTAGTTCTTACGCTCATGGAACTCCCGTTCATACCTCGCGCTCGACACCGAGCCTATCCTCAAGGAAGCGGTTAGAGAGACATTTCCCTAATTGATGATAGAACCTCGTCGATTTTCGTGTAGGTTTTCTCTGGAAGTTTCTCAAGGAATACACGAGCCCTGACCCGTTCTTCGGCAGTCATGTCAAAGAGCTTCCATCCATGTTCGTCTACGAGTCGAGACTTGCTGGTCGGGAATCTCGCATCCTCGCTCAAGACCTCGCTTAGTGATTCGAGCCCGACCTGCCCCGTTAACGAATGGAACTGTCCTGAGTTCAAGAAAGTCTTCAAGCGGGCGGCATCTCTGTACATCCTTACCCCATGAAACGCTAGAATGCTCTTCTCGAATTTTAGGCCAGAAGCTTTGGCCGCAATGTCCTTGAGCTCGTTGTCGTCGAACTCGTATATGTTCTGTTTTCCCTTGCCGAACAGCCTACTGTAGAGAATACTCGATCCTACATTGGGGTACTGTCTTGAGATGTCAACACTGTGTACGGCATCGTGGTCCTGTAGAGCCTTCAACGTATCAGCTGTTGGCTCCCCTCCCCGAAACTCGACGGCGATACTTGTTCGGCCGAGGTTTACAGTGGAAAGAAATGCTCTGAGTTTGGAGGATAGTTCTTGGTCCCCCACAAGCTCCTTCGGAATCAGGATTGTCAGAACGCTTGCCGTAAGCTGTCTGCAGATCTTCTCGATCGAATCAACCAGGCGAACGCTCTTCGATGTCAATTCTAGCCTGTGAAGTTCCGCAAGATCCTTGTGACACCTGACAGAGAACTCGAACCCAGGCGGAACTCTCCGGCGCCAACTAGATACTGCCACTGAGCTTGGTAGCCGGTAGTATGTGCTGTTGACTTCTACGAAGTCGTAGGCAGACGAATAGGCTTTCAGTCGGTCGCCGCTAGCGACAGAAAAGTAATCCCATCCCCCTGAGCCGATAATGAGTTGACCCATACCTTCTTGAGACGGTTTGCAACCTCAGATTTAGGGAAGAGGTCGGCGAACACGGGGCGATTTCTCCTAGGTACATCCGGGTGGTCTTATCCGGAATGGGTTGGAGTCTTCTATCCCACGTCCACCGAGAGCAAACTGAGACATTACACTCATGTTTTTCCTACTGCAGAGATCGACTCCACGTTCTATGCGTTCCCCCAGCCGGGAACAGTGCTGGGTTGGAACAGATTCTCTCCAAAGGAGTTCATCTTTTGTGCGAAAATCCCCCAGGCGATCACTCACGACAAACTGGGTGAGATCGGTCCTGCCTTAGAAACTGAATTAGACCGTTTTGCGGAGTTGATGCTCCCACTAAATAATAGTGGAAAACTCGGGTGTCTACTCCTGCAGATGCCGCCCAGGTACAAATACGACCTCGGCCACCTGGAAGGACTTCTCTCGATTCTTCCGCATGGTTTCAAGTATGCAATTGAGTTCCGGCACAACTCTTGGCTGCAAAACTCAACATGGCCTATGCTCTCCAAGTACAACGTGGCCTACACGATCGTCGACGAGCCTCTACTTCCGCCTGAAGTACATGTAACGGCCGATTTCGCATACATCCGTTGGCACGGTCACGGGCAACGCCCCTGGTACGATTACCATTACACGGAAAAGGAACTAGATTCATGGGTCCCGAAGGTCAAAGAGATAGAACCTTCTGTCAAAACCACCTATGGCTACTTCAACAATCACTTCCACGGCTACGCCGTAGAAAACGCGCTCAAGATCCTCCAGATGCTGGGAAAACTCACCCCAGCTCAGCGGGAAGCCCTCGAGAGGGCCAAAGCCCACTTGGAAAAAGGCAAGGGGCCCGAAGGCTTGGGAGAATGGACGAAGGGCGGCGACGACCGGCCAAGAATCATCGACCTTCTTAGTGCTTTGATGGGAGATTCGAGACTCGCTCGGGCGCTGGCCATCCCGGACGGTGATGTGAGCGTCAAAACATCTAGTCCTGAGAGGATTGTCGCAAAGATTCGCGACTACAATTTGACTATGGAATCTGGCGCGAAAACAATTATTCATGATTGCGGAGATTGGGAAAGGTCAGTCGAGACGCGGCAGCTGTGCAAGCATGTTGGGAAGGTCATATTGATGCTGCCTGAGAAAATAGCCTTAGGATGGGTGACTCAGATTCACGAAGACATTGACGCATGGCACTTTCAAAAACCGATGGACAAAACCATCGCTGACTAGGATTTTGCTTGACCGAGTTCCGTGGGAAGGTTCTTCTTTGATGACCATTCGTGCCAAGATCCAACGTAGTTTCTAGCTCGATTGTACCCCATTGATCTTAGCGCGTAGAAGGCGGCGGCCGCACGAGCCCCGCGGTGACAATAGACAGCTATGTCAGAGCTAGGCTGTAGGCCCATCGAACGAAGTTGTTTGTTGATTGATTGACGACTCTGGAATCCTCCTTTTCCGCTGAGAAAATTGGTCCATTCAAACCAGACCGCTCCAGGTATTCTTCCTGAGCGTGGGCAACACTCCCGATTCTCTGATCCATCGAATTCTCCTCTGCTTCTCACGTCCAGCACGAACCCAGTCGGCGAGGTGGAGAGAGAGCGAACATGGCTGGCTGTTGCTAGAACAGCAGGGTCAGGATGAGCCTTGAAGATTGTGGGGACCGTGACTCTTCCTCGCTTCTCGACGGGATACTTGGAATCCTTCCAGGCTCTAAAGCCGCCTTCAAGCATGAGTGGAGTTTTCATCCCGGCGTACTCAAGCAACCAAGCAACTCGTGCAGCTCTCATTCCGAACGCAGACTCGTATACGATTGCTCTCTCGTTGCCTCTTAGGCCGAGTCGTCCAAGTTTCGATTCGAGGTCTCGATGAAATACAGTAAGACTCTTCTTGTCTGTTCCGGGAACGAAGTAGTGGAAGAGATCAGCATTCCTTGCTCCGGGAATATGGGCTCTAGAATAGGCGGTCCTCGAACGGGCATCGAGGACGGCGATGTTCTTTGATGTTAGGTGCTGTCTCAGCCAGCTCCGATTGACGGTGGCTTTCAGAGACCTCAGTTTTCCTACGTTCTACTCGGGTTTGAGAATCTGCACCGGACATGCGGCTAGCTGTTTGAATTTCTCGGCGTCGTTTTCGGAGCCGACGATTGCTCCGTAGTGCATTGGTATCGCTAGCTTGGGCTTGATCATTCTTGTAGCTTCAGCTGCTTCTTCCGGTGTCATTACGTACGTCCCGCTGACAGGTAGAAGCGCGACGTCAGTCTTGAAGCCTCTCATTTCAGGAATCGGATCTGTATCGCCAGCGTGGTAAACTCGAACTCCACCGATCGATAGGATGAAGCCGACTTTTCCATCCTCCTTGGGATGAAATGGTTTCCCGGGTTCACGGAACTTGTTCAAGTTGTAGGCGGGAACCACCTCGATGGTAATATCCCCAAAAACGACTTTGTCGCCCGGCTTTACGGCCTTGACCTCCTTTACTTTCGTGCTTGAAAGCTCTTTCTTAACGGCGGGAATCGTCACGATGGTCGTTTTTTCCGAAGAAACCTTCTTGATGTCGTCGAGTGAAAGATGGTCGAAATGCTCGTGACTGACAAGAAGAATGTCTGCTTTGTCCGGAATAGGTCGTATCTTAAAGGGATCTATGATTATCGTCTTACCGTTCTTAATTCTGAATGAGTCGTGCCCGAGCCAGCTGATCTTAACCCCTTGATACTCGAACAATCAGTTTCACGGTTTCTGGGCCTCGGCTAACTCGATAATTAAGCCTTCTAGAAAAAACGGTTGTTCGAGAATACCCATAAATCATTGGACAAGCGATCTTTGAGATATACGATGTACGACGTGATCATCATAGGGTCAGGATCAGCGGGCTACACGGCCGCGATTTACTCATGCCGAGCGGGAAGAAAAACCCTGCTCATCGCGGGATCAATACCCGGGGGCCAGTTGATGCTTACGTCGGATGTAGAAAACTTTCCTGGGTTTCCTGAATCGATAGTTGGACCCGAACTGATGGAACAGATGAGGAAGCAAGCTGAACGATTCGGTCCAGAAATCGTCTACGACGATGCTTCAGATGTCGATTTTAAGTCTCGACCATTCAACGTGACTGTCGGTAAGAAGACCTACGAAGGAAAGACGGTGATCATAAGCACCGGCGCAAACGCGAAGTGGCTCGGAATCCCCTCGGAGACCAAGTTTAGGGGACACGGAGTCTCAAGTTGCGCAACATGCGATGGCTATTTCTTCAAGGAAAAAAGCGTGGTCGTGGTTGGCGGAGGAGATACGGCAATGGAGGAAGCGACGTTCCTCGCGAACATCGCGAAGAAGGTCACGGTTGTCCATCGTAGGGACAAGTTACGAGCCAGCCAAATAATGCAGGAACGTTCCCTACGAAACCCGAAGATTAGCTTTGTCTGGGATTCAGTCGTGAAAGAAATTCTAGGAGACAACAATGTCACTGGGGTTACGAGCAAGAACCTTAAGACTGGAAAGGAACAGCTACTCAAGACGGATGGGGTGTTCGTCGCGATCGGCTACGAGCCAAACACTTCGATCTTCAAAGGACAAATAGATCTCGACCCCAAAGGCTACATCATCACCCACAAAGAGACCGAGACGAACCTGCCAGGAGTATTTGCGGCAGGAGACGTTAGGGATTTCAGGTATAGACAGGCGATCACAGCCGCAGCTGACGGCTGCAAAGCAGCGATGGACGCTGACAGGTTCATCGGCGAACATTACAAGAACTGAGTATCAGACTCTTGAAATGTCCAAAGTGCGACTTGCAACTCGACTTTGTCGGACGATACATAGTGCAAGAAGATTTCGAAGCTGGTGCTCCAGCTCAAATCCGTGACATGGAGGTGTGGCAGTGCGACCTGTGCAAGACCTACTACGAAACCAGCCGCAGCGGACAACCAATCCCGATACGCTTCATGCAGAGCCTGTTCAAACGCCTAGAATAAAGGATAGACTCAATCAGTCCTTGACGCTTTCAGTCTTGTCTTTCATAGTTCTCGGTTTATCCAGACGCTCGTCGATCCTAAGAGTCGAGGAAATTCGCTTTGCTCCCATCAATCGCAATGCAGAGTGTGACTCCTCAACCGCTTTCAGTATTGTACGGACGTCTCGTGCTTGTAGAATCGTTGCCATCGGAGTTACTTGATACACGAGCCCCTCGATTTTGGAGATCACCTGTAGCGCTCGCTTGACGTATCGGCTAACGCTCGTCCCAGTCCCAATGGGGTGAATACTGAACTCGGCTATCGACACAATTCGTCTCTTTTTCAGAGCCCGCACCTTGAGGGGCGCGATCGTGTTCTGTCCTGATAACTCTTGGCTAGCTGACCAGCCTATTTTGCCGGTCGGGCGCTTTCTGGCGCAGCCCGTGAGACTGCTCGTATTTCTCAGTCTTATCGATGTCCAACTCCATGAGCTGGACAGTTGCCTTTTTTATGATGCCGAAGATTTCCTCGAGCTCGGGTCGCTCAAAATCTTTCAGTGAAAGGTTCCCAATCCACTGCATCCAGCCCTGCATGCTCTTCGCGAGAGTCGAGCAACATAGGCCGATACCGTATACGATGTCTAGGCGGTCTTGAGGATCAAGGTCCGAGATACGCTTCACCCTGTTCCTCGCTTCTTCTACCCAGGACTTAGGTTCATCTGACATTTCCATAAATTTCTCACTTGTTTCTCGTGAATCACTTGTCATGCAGAAGTTTCACGGCCTGACTCAGCTCTCAGCTGCCTGTCCATGATTCACGTGGGATGTCCACACGAGTAAATATTAACATTACTTGACCTTGATGGGGCAGATAACGGGACAAGACCGGGCTTAGTTCGACGCAATAACGCTAGCATGAGGCGACAGAAATTTCTCAATCAACACTTGGTTAAGCAGGGCCAGAATCTCTTCGACTGTTCTCGTTGCGTGGGCGAAAAGTCGTTCAGATTTGGAGTCTTGGGGCCGCGCCATGGGAACAGTTCCTCCAACTTTACATCCTTCACAGTTTTCTCTGCTTGCAAGCTTCTGTATCCTCCACCCCGAATATCATGACTGCGACACCCGGTATTTCATTGCCCATGCAAACAAAAATAGCGGAACGATTATCCAGGCCGTGGCCGCGGCGACTATCCAAGGCAAGGGCGATTGAAGTGGCGCTTCGGTCGACACGTTCGGTCCGAACACTGGTCCTGAGATGAAAAAAGAGAGAAGCTGTTGGTATACGCCTGTAGGCGAGAAGAGCGGCATAATCGTTATGGCTTGGAACCATCCTACCGACCCCGATGGACCTGCTAGGTTGGCTATTAGAACGGCGATGAGGCTCCAAAAGAAGCCGAACATGAGGAAAAACAAAACAGAGCTAAGCAACGCTGATCCTAGACTACGACTTAGTGAAGAAATTGCGAGAAAGAGTAACGAGTATGCTAGGGCAAGATAAACCGCAGATCCGATTAGGCCAAAGACCAGCGACCCGGTAGGCGCCGTCCCTGCTCTCCCCCAAACCAAAGCGGCCGAACCGAAAACTACAATGAGCAAAGGAACCACTAAGGATCCGACGACTCCCAGGATTTTTCCAAGGGCCACTCCAAGTCTGCTCACGGGCTTCGACAAGAGAAGATCGAGAGTCCCTTCGCTCTTCTCCCTCGAAATCGCATCGTAAGCCAACGCCAACGACACTATCGGCAGAATAGTCGGGACGAAGAGCACAGCTGCGAAGGTCAGACCAGTATCCGGACCGGAGATTGAGGGGGTCGTATAGAAGGACCCAAAGAGAAAGGTTGAGTTGAGCCCAACGCTCCTGACATGGACGAGGTAGGCCCAGCTATCGTAGGGTAGGGGGTTGATGAAGAATCCGCTGGAGTCCGTCGTGCCGATCTTATACTTGAGAGTCCAGCCATCAGGGGGAGACCCCTTCTCAAGAGGATATGGTAACGAGGTAGAGTTGGGCACTCTCCAGACAAGCACGTCCGCAGACGACAATGGCTGGCCTGTCAGGTCGGTGAAGACGAGCGAGAGGGTTTCCTTCGAAGAGTCTCCAAGACTCAACACATGCCACGTAGCGCTCCCAGTGTTTTTGTATGGTGGTGAAATTGCCGCCGCCGTGGAGACACAGCAGAAATAGGACCCCTTCAGGTCGGGATAGACCAAACCCAGGCTCGAATTTGGATACGATGTCCACAACTGATTGAAACGAACCCAACCGGAAGAGTCAGTGCCATTGGTCTGAAGGAGTTGAAAACGGGTTCCCGTAGGGCCGAAACGTTGCCCCGTTTCCTTGACTAGTTGGACATTGATTCCAGAAAGATGATCCCCTGTTGGGGATGCAATAAAGGCTGCGAGCGCAGGATGGGTAGCATTAAGATCCGGGTAATACGTCAGATTGTATGTGACAAACTTGGGAACGCTTGTTGGACTGATTGGCCCGGGTGTTACCGCGTAGGTTCCTCCGAGAACTGCGAGGGCTAGTATGACGCCTATTATCAATAGCCTGGGACTTTGTATGTTGGACTTCCATTCCTTCCTAGCAACAGGCCACCAACCCTTCAGCGGTGTGATGGTTCAGACCTCCCCCTTAGTGAGGGATAAGAATGCATCTTCCAAGCTGTGCTCTTGACTTCGTGAGCTAATTATTGAAACGCCGTTAACTATCAAGACCCTATTGATCTCTGCGATCAGCTCCTCAGTCAACGCTCCTGAAATTCTCAACAAGGTCCTGTCTAGCTCTACTCGTGAGACGCCATCGATCTTCCGCACTATTTCGACAATTGTCAAGCCCACGCCCTTTGTCTCGATTTCCAGCTCACTAGCGTCACTGACCGATTGGCTGATGGCTCGGGGAGTGTCGACTCTGATCAATTTTCCCTTGCTCAGTAGTCCGACCTTTGTGCAGAGCCGTTCGACCTCCCCAAGAAAGTGGGAGGAGAGAAAAATGGTTCTGCCTTCCTGGTGAAGCTCGACAAGCAAGGACCTGACGAAGGCCATGCCCTGTGGGTCTAGACCGAGCGACGGCTCGTCGAGGATGAGAAGTTGGGGATCTGGCAGTAGCGCGCCGGCTAGAGCGAGGCGTCTCTTCATCCCCAGGCTATAGTCCTTCGCCAGCTTGTCTCTCGCCTCAAAGAGGCCAACACGTTCTAATAATTTCTTAATCCGAGTAGCCAGCGCCGGTCGGTCGAGGCCATAGAGTTCGGCCCAGTAGTTTAGGTGTTGACGCCCGGTCAAGTTGTGGTAGAACCCAGGGTTCTCCGGCACGAACCCTACTTGCTGCATAGCTTCCAAGGGTTTGATTTGCACATCGTAGCCTCTGACGAAAGCCCGACCAGTTGACGCCCTCAATAGCGTCATCAACATCCTTATCGTAGTGCTTTTTCCAGCACCGTTCGGCCCAAGAAAGCCAAACAACTCTCCGCCTTCTATCTGGAGATCGAGACTGTCCACTGCAGGCTTCTGTCCACCTTTGTAGACCTTTGTTAGACCTTCTGTTTCGATAACTTTCAAGAAGCATGAACTCTGATTTGTCGAAAGAAAGAGAAAGAGGTTGGATAAAAGAGGTGGAACTTTAGGGGATTTCTAGGTGCCGTTACTGGTTTGCCAGGTTTAATGACCGTGACAATAATCGCCGCTCGACAACGGACCCGATCATACTCACTAGGGGTCCTAGACTCAGATCAGTTGGGCAGTTCTGAGAGAATTGAATCGACAGGTTTGACCGAGAGAACGTAGGTTATCCATGTTAGCAGACCCCCAACCGCGCCCGAAAGGGCCAACACAAATTGAAGGGGCATCAGTATCGAGAAGAAAGTCCTCAGGATGAATGAGAGGATGAGTGGGAGGGCCATTATTGCCATCTCCACAATCCCCAGAACAGCTCCAATTAGAGAGCCAATTACTGTGACGAATCTTGGCCTTGGGCCATCTGAGAAATCCGGAAACCTGGACCCTATAGCAATCCCAAGGCTTGCCTCGGCCAATATTACAATGAGCCCCAGGCCTAAGAACCCAAGAACAACGAACGCCGAGGCGCGTAGAAGAAGGGCCGAGACGACCGCTCCAAGACCGAGCCCAATGCTCGAGACTAGGGACGTGAACATGAGCTTGCTCTTCACAAGCATCTTGGCAGAAACCGGCAGCGTGCTGATGTTCCACAACCTTCTCCCCTCTTGACCAATCGATGTCATGCCAAGAAACAATGAGCCCAGTCCGATCCCGAACAGAAACGGAATAACTAGAAAAATTGGATCAATCTGAGCGGGTCCAGACGTTGATGACGGGGCGGGGGAGAAGATGGCCGGAAACGATATCATTATGGGCATGATAATCGGTATTGCCATAAGTCTGACCACTTCTTTTCTTCGGGTTGCCGAGCGAATCTCTCTCCTGAGCATTGCAATCGAGGAGGAGCTGAGGCCAAGGTAGCCTAGTCGGCTTGGCCCCGACACAGAGCCGGCTCCGGCGAAATGAATTGCTGCCGGAGTTACCGCCCAATATTTGGCCCTAAGGGATAGAGCAGTGTATGAAAGCAATAGAAACAATAACACGCTCAGGCCCAGGAACCCCGCGGCTCCCAGAAAATCAGACTGGAGAACCTTGGTTATTGCGAGCGTGGGCCAGAAGACAGGCACGAAGCTAGCCGCCGCAGCGGTTCCGACGAGAGAGCTTATGATCTGGATTAGGAAGACTCCGCTGAACAGAAGCTGCGTAACAAGAAGTATCAGGATTATCCCGACTATTCTCATGATAACTGTTATTCTGCCACCTAGCCTGTTAAAGGCCGTTGATGCGCTTGCCAACGCTGACCTTAGAATCTCCACGCTAACCGATCCAACGGATGTAGACAAGAGAGCGATTGGAACAAGCACTAGGAATCCAGCGAGATTCCCTGTGAGAACGCCTATTGGGAGAGAATAGCCAAATGCGACCATGAGGAGTGGAGAGTAAGTATAACTGGTTGAAAGAGCGGAGGCTGCAACGTATTCCGCTGGTGTGATGGGTAGCCAGTTAATCGCGTCGGTGCTCTCGGCCTCAGTTGAAGCGTTCACTTCCCACAACAGACCCATTGTAAAGTAGAAGCCGACGAGGAAAAGAGGAACCCCTCCAAAAATCGTGACGACCAGTTGATGCGCGACTGGCCCGGTTAGCGACGTGCCGTAGCCAAGAAAGACTGTTGTTTCATACCCGAAGAACAGCCCGGCGACAAAAAGAACGCTTCCTATTAACGCTATGAGAATCGGCCGGCTTGTTATGCTCTTGGAAACAATGGAGCGTCTTGTACTGCGAAGGCGTGAAATCATAAGGACCTTTGCAAATTTGAACAGAACGGGAAGTCTCACCTGATGAGTGCCTCAACGATATCTTCGACACCTTTCGTTCCGGTGAGTTTGAGAAACACGTCTTCGAGACCGGATCCAGGAAGTCCAGCGTTTTCCCTCAAGTCCTTTGAGGTCCCCTCCGCAAGAATTTTCCCACCCTGAAGGATCGTTAGCTTGTCACAAATGGCCTCCGCTATTTCGAGAATGTGCGTGCTGAACACAACGGCCACGCCTTCCTTCGCTAGGCCGTGGATAAGCTCCTTCACCAGTCTGGCTGATTTTGGGTCCAGACCGTTAAGCGGTTCGTCCATGAGTAAGACTCGAGGCCTGTGGAGCAGTGCTCCTATGATAGCGACTTTTTGCTTCATGCCTTGCGAATAGCTGCTGATCATATCGCCCTGTTTTCCTTCGAGGTCGAGGGCATCGACGAATCTCGCGATACGCTCTTTCTTCTGTTCGAACGGCAATCCTCGAACGTCAGCTATGAAATCAAGATATTCGGTCGCAGTGAGAAACTCGTATAGGCGTGGCGATTCGGGTACATAGCCGACAATCTTCTTGATCTCCATGGGACTTGCTCGGACGTCGTAGCCGAGGACCTGGATTGAACCATAGGATGGCTTCGTCAAGCCCATTATTGTCTTCATCAGGCTTGATTTTCCGGACCCGTTGGGTCCGAGGAGGCCTCGTACTTCACCCGTGCCGACTGATAGAGTGACGTCGTTGAGGGCAATGGTAGGTCCGTAAGTCTTTGTCAGATGTGAAACATCAACCGCAGAACCGTTGGTTGTCAAGGACGGATCGTTGTGGTATCAGCTTTGGAGATGAAGTTTAGCTCATTGTTCCCTAAGCGAATGAGAAAGCGAAAGAAGGGAGAGGAATTGTACAGGCTATCGGCCTGGAATCAGGGGACCCGAGGGTGTCGGATCCTGAGTTGGGCTTGGACCAGTTGTCCCCGCACCACTGACGGCTATTCCGGCTGCTCTTCGTTTCCTGAATAGGAAGGCGAATAGACCGCCAACTCCGGCGGCGACCGCCACTGCTAGGAAGATCGCCGTCAGCAATCCAACGTTGTTGGCTGGAGTGTAGAACGCAGTGTAGTCAGGGTCGTGCACGATCTTGTATCCTCCCCATGTTGGGTAAGATATGATGTAGAGATAGTCTGAGACTGTGAAGTCTAGAAGTCCCTGCTTCGCTTGCGTAATTAATCCAGGATCAACATTGGCAACGAATAGTGGTAGGAATCCCATGAAGCGGTTCTGGAACCAGAATACAGGGTTTCCAGCCCATGCCTTGACATTGACTGTTCTGACGTTTATGTTGTTGGTGGAAGAGGTGGTCTCTGAGGAGTCCAAGGTATAGTTGTAGAGCTGATAAGTCGATTTGACGCCGAAGTCTGCTTTGAAGACCTTGTCGCCGTCGCTTGTGGCGGATGTGACCGCTGTGTGGCTTACATCGGTGGAATTTCCGTTGTCGACGATGGCACCGGAGTCGTCCTTGTCACTGACACTGCTGGCTAGAATCGCCTTGTTAGCCAAGACGATCGATATTTTGAGCTGTTTTGTGGTTAGGAACTGATAGATGTTTTGGTTGTTGACTAGTCCACCGTTGAGGTTGTATGTCCCGGTTGAGTTCAGATGAATGGCCGGTGTCGGGTAGAGGATGTAGAGATCGGTCATCCGGCCGATTGTGTAGCTAGTGGTGAGGGTGGCTGTCTTAGACGCTGGGTCGATGGCCAGTGCATAGTTGAAGGCGAGTTGGCTGTACATGGCGAAGCCGCGTGGCTGGACAAGGTCCGCTGTCGGGAAGAATGGGTCAGGGTTGATCTTCCACCATATTGCGTTGAGGTTGGTGTAGGTCAAGCCCCAGCTCCAGTGACTCGCGTCTGTCTGAGTGAGCGGGATGATGCTGCTGCTTGCGATATATGAGGGGAACTTATGGCCTGTTATCTGGGTGAGATTTACTCCCAGGTTGAAGCTGGCGTAGACCGTGTCTGATTTGTCAGGCGAGTTCGGGTAAGGATCTGTGTTGGATTCGTTGAAGGCAACGAGGCTGATGAAGGATGATGCCGTTATCGCGTCTTTGCCGCCTATGGTCTTGTAGTGTTCGAAGAAGGTCTGGAGTGGAATGGTGACGAACTGTCCGTTGTGGGTCGCGTTCACTAGACCCGTGTAGAAGAGCTGGAAGCCGCCGACGTTGATATAGTTGGTATAGACGTAGGCGTGCTCGCTCGCATTGGGCTGAGGCAGATTATTGGCCGCGGCGTACTGGCGGACATAATCATACCAGTCAACGGTCTTGCTGAAGCTCTGGGCAGAAAAGTCGGGACTCGTGGTGGTGGCCGCTTGGGCTGACTGGAACGCGATTGTAGGTATAATGAAGAGGAAGGATAGCGCGAGAATGGGTAGCGCTTTGAACTTGAGGGATAAGTGCTGCATTAATCTCTCGTTCCTCTATTGACCCCACGCTTCGCAGCACGGGAAGATAGAACTCCTGTTACCGGTTCACTGCCTTTCTAGAAACAACCGTGACCGTGTTTGCCACTCTCTGTCAGATTTTTAGTTGTCCTCGGATCCGTTATCTCCGCCACCCCAATCGTCGTCCTCGCCCCATTCATCTTCGCCACCCCAATCCTCGTCTTCGCCCCATTCCTCCCCCTTGGTATAGGGTAACATTTGATCGTCTCCGAAAACTAGGGGTTACCGCGAATTGTACCCTCTTAAAAGGCTTCCGAAAAACACGCGAAAAAACATCAAAGGCAATCGCCTAGTATTGAGGATAGCTTCTAGCGAATGCCAACCATCTTCGAGACAAGACCCTTGTCCTTGGTCATTGCGGCCCAACACAAGTGTGGGGTATTGTGCGCGACTCCGTATCGACCCTTTCGGTCAAGAGATACAATCCCTAGTCCCCTACCAGCTAACGTTGTCACATCTCTAACAGTCTTAGAGGCCGCACCCTGCGCGGTTGATGATCGCATTGCATCACAGACTGACTTTGACACAACCAGCCTCATCGCTATCTCGCCAACGCCGGTTGCTGTGGCAGCTCCAAGCTTGTTATCAGCGTACAATCCAGCGCCAAGGATTGGGCTATCACCGATTCTACCTGGCAATTTCAAGGAGACGCCTCCTGTAGAATCTGCCGCAGCCAAGTTTCCCTTTTGGTCCATCGCGAGCGCGCCAACTGTGTCCCCGAGAAAGAATCTCCCCTTGTCATGAACGAGTTTCAAGTTTCTGGAAAAGTATTTGATGCTCCCGTTTTCCAACTCGCGTTTTGCCCGTTTCCATTGACGGACTCGCTCTGGAAGCCTTAGGTTCGCCTTTGGCAGACCATAAACTTCCCCGAGCCTCTCGACAGTCTTGCCTGCTAGAAGAGCGTGGTCAGTTTTCTCCATGACAATTCTTGCGAGGCTGATCGGGTTTTTTACGTGATGCAAGAGTGCGACACCTGCTCCGCGCAGTGTCCTTCCGTCCATGATTCCCGCGTCGGCCTCCACTTTACCTTCAAAGTTCAAGGTGGACCCCGTGCCAGCATTGAATATCGGATTATCTTCCATTTCTATGACTGCGACTTCGACCGCTCGAATCGCGGAGCGGCCTTGTTGTAGAATCTGGAATCCTCTCGTAGCAGCTTTCCTAACTCCGGCGAGGCCAATTGAGTGCTTGTTCTGGGGCCAGTCGCCGGCCCCACCATGAACAATGATTGTTGGATTGGCCAATTTTTGAGTCCGATGGAGTCGCATCTTAACGAGATATAAGAGTCGACTCGCCCCCCGAAGGTTGCATCAATGTTGACGAGGCTTCTTAGGATTGACAAGGAGTCGATTCGTGAAGCTGCTGCAACGATACTCAAGGGCGGACTCGTGGTCTACCCAACCGACACAGTATATGGACTTGGATGCAATCCCTTCGATAAGGAAGCAGTCAACAAGGTGGCAGATGTAAAGAGAAGAATCAAGGGGAACTTCCCTGTGCTTGTTGAGACAATTGAGAAGGCAAAGGAATTAGGCGAAGTCGATGGCGACGCCGAGACGCTCGCTTTGCGATTTTGGCCCGGACCCCTGACTATCGTCGTCTCATCGAGAGCAGAACTCCCTTCGTCGATAGTTGGTACTGACCGCATGGTTGGACTTAGGGTCCCTGGACGAAAAGATACGTTGGACTTCATTTCGATGTGTGGAGGATCCCTAGTAGGTACAAGCGCTAACATTTCAGGGGCTCCTTCGATGAGGCGGGCAGACGAAGCATTGAAGACCTTTGAAGGCAAAGTCGATCTAGTTCTGGACGGAGGGTCTCTCGCCAAAAGTCCGGAGTCAACGGTCGTTAGAGCAACGAGCAAACGCGTCGATATCCTGCGAGAAGGAGCCGTTAGCCGACAAGAGATCGTAATGGCTCTCAAGGCAAAAGTCGGACATCGAGATTGATTCAGATTGCTTGACGACTTCAACCTGCTCGTCTCTAGTGCTAGGGGCAATGAGCGCGAGGCAAACTCGGAACTGGTGTATCTCATTGGTGAGCTTGGAGACCGGTCTGCTGAGACCAGCTATACCCCGGTGAGCGGCCTTACCGTTGCTAAGACATCCCTTGACCCACTCAAAGTGATACAGAATCTTCGGTCGATCTTGAGAGAGAAGCCTTGGGAGTTTCGGTATGTTCTCAAGGTAAAACCGGTTCAGAAAGTCGTGCCCTGTGAGATTGAGGCTATCGGGAACGCGGTTTCGGAGAGATCTAGGGCGATTCGAGACGGCGAAACGTTTCGGGTGTCCATCGAGAAGCGCCGGAGTGATGTTTCTTCAAAGGAAGTCATTGACGCGATTGCAGCGAAGATTCCCAGGAAGGTTGATCTGCGAGACCCCGTAAAGATCGTCTTGGTCGAAATCATTGGCAGGGTTGCTGGAATCGCAGTCATCCGACCTAATGGTATTCTGGGGATAGAACGCGAGAAGAGAGTATCCTAGTTCTCTAGTGCCAAAAGCGCAGAGCGCTCGATGATCAATCTCTTCAATACGCTGTTGTCTTCCTCACTCGGCATCTTCGATGCATTCAGCTCTTTGTCGGGAATATTGTAGGCTCTCTTCAGATCTTCCACTTTTTTCTTGGTCTTAATCTGCAAGACTGTATCGTCAGGTGTTCCCCTGACGGATTCCATTGCCCTGTTACTCAACAGGCTCGCATCGAGACTGGTTTCGGAAAGCCCCACAAGAGCGAGTTCCTTGCTAGACGCGATTACGCCGAGAAGCTTGATCGCTTCGATGATCTGGTGCTCACCCGAGGCGAACAGGAGGAACTCCATTGAGAGGTGTTTCGCTCTTCGATAACTACTTTGGAATGAGTCAACCGCGTTCCTTGCCGAGAAGACGAGGTGTTCTTTCCCGGCTACTCTGTCCGCGCGCAAGAGCTGAAGATCAATTCCCTGAAACGATCCTCTCAGTTCCCTCAAGACTTTCTCTGAGTCCGGTACATTGGCGTCTCTGAATCCCTGGACAAAGAGGGAATATGAGCCGATTTTCTCGGTTATCATCGGTCCAACGCTAGGAGTTCTCGAATGAGCGGGCCGCTCAGTCCACTGCCCTTCAGCTCCCGAATTATCCCGTACGTTCTCCCGTCTGACCGGAGGTTCTGTTTGATGAGTTTGATTGCCTCCAATCTTTCCCAAGGAAAGATCACCCATTTCGAGGTTGTTCTTGCGAAATGGTTCGGTTTGAAGACGCTCTTCGGCTTCAAATACAGCGTACATACCCTGATCTCCCGTGCGCCCTTTCTAGCTAGATGCTTGAACGCAACGCGGAGGCTGTGTCCTGAATCAGCGACATCGTCCACTACGAGTACGCGCTTCCCAGAAACCTCAGAGGTGACAGGCTGAGTGATCTTCGGCCTTTTCGCTGTCACTCCGATGTTTTTGTAGAACTCTACTTTCATGTTGGCAAGATTTGGATTCTCAAGAAGGTCGCTCATGACCCTAGCGGGAGGCCAGCCTCCTCTTGAGACTCCCACGATGACCTGGGGATTGTACCCCGAGAGCCGAATCTCGCTTGCAAGGTCTACCAACATTCCATAGACTTCGTCCCAGCTCGGTGCGACATATTTCGGATTCTGCAATGGATCCAAACGCCGTGAAGATTTGCCGGTTTCTAATCCTTGATCCATTAAGGCTTTGTCAGTCGGCGGCTCTGTTGACTTATCGTTGGATGCCTCTCTGACTTATGCCTATGATGTCGCTTCTCGTTTGTTTTGTTGGCTGTCAAGTCTGTCTGGCAGTACTATGTTCCCGCGGCTGATGTTCTCCGGTTGCTGGACCTGTTCAGACGGATGGTTAACGATTCCCTGCGTATCGGTCTGTTGAACGATGCGTTATCGCTGAGAAAGCTCTCACTCCTCTCATACAACCAGCTCGCACGCTACGATTCTCCCAGCTACTACAAGCTCTGTGCTATTTCTCGAGCCGCTGGAATACTAGCGGCCAGGAACAAATCTGCTAGGAGAGGCTTTCCTACCAGGACCCCGTACTCTGTCAGACCCCAACTTGTCTCCTGCTACGGCTTCAAGATAGAGGATGGTGGATTAGAGATTCCTGTCTCGAGAGGGAAACGTTTCAGCATACCTTTGACCA